>Ga0247814_10000140_pt1 | contig 70081 bp, 72 predicted proteins | sample UWRJL179409R1_FD_179947 | JGI IMG/M metagenome (GOLD analysis project Ga0247814, IMG submission 179947) | Plant litter microbial communities from Arlington Agricultural Research Station in Wisconsin, United States - UWRJ-L179-409R-1 | ecosystem: Environmental > Terrestrial > Plant litter >... | reverse complement strand
CAAAATAATGATAAATTCCGAACCTTGCCCCAGCTTGCTTTCTATTTTTATTTCGGCTCCGATCAATTGTCCCCTTTTTTGGAGGTTAAGTAAACCCGAGTGTTTGTTTTTTATTCCGTTGGTCAGCATTTCGTCCACATCAAAACCACGGCCGTTGTCTCGAAATGAGGCAACCAATATATTGTTCTCTTCCTGGATTTTGATTTGTATTTCGCCGGCTTCGGCATGTTTCAACATGTTATTTAAAATTTCCTGTGCCATGCGGAACAGAAAAATTTCTTTTCCGGAATCAATGGATATTCTTTCGTCCGGAAAAGTAAAAAAAGCTTGTATGACTCCCGTTTTATTGATGCGGCTTACCTCGTTTTCCAAAGCATATACCCAACCGTTTTCGTGTATATAGTTTGTGTTTAGGCCAATGGAAAGGGCTTTAAGGTCATGTATCAATTGCGATAATAATTCCTTCGATTCGTTTAGTTTTTCAACCCCATTTTCCGCAACCGGTAATGTATACAAGTGTATTTTTAGCAACGAGGCAATCTGTCCCAGGTTATCATGTATTTCGGATGAGACATGCCTGAGCACATCTTCCTGTATTTCATTTTGCGACTCTGCCAACGCCTGCTCATACTCGGCTTTCAACCTTTTTTCTTCCACCACATGGAGGAGCTGTTTTTGGCGATATAGGAACATGAAATAAATGATGAAACCGGCCAGGAATGAAAAAAATATGGCACCCGTAGCCATTAGCACGACTAGGTCAAACGTTTGGAGATTTCCGAAATTCATTTACCGATATTTTCTTGCCAAGGTAAAGGGAAAATCCATAAAAAATATATGAAATAATAGAAAGTGTACTGATGATATAAAAAATAATCATCGGGAAATGTTCCGTAGCCAATAACATGTTAAATAGTCCCCAATAAAAAAACGAGGTTGAATATAAAATAAGGTTTGCCGCATTAAACCAAAACAAGCCTTGTTTTACTAACGGCAAAGGCTCTACCTTATTTAGCATGTCTATAAAACTATACAATACCAAAAACAGGATGAGGACCGATGAAATAAGTATCGAATTGGACGGGAATGTGCGTAGGCTTTGAAAAAAATACAAGTTCGCCAGAGCGAACACAAAAAGTCCTAAGGCAGAAGTGTAACTGAAATAGAGAAGAAACCGGCTTTTCCTGCTGTTGATCGTATAAAAATAGGCGATGAGCGCATAATGTATAAAAACGTGGAAATGATAAGGCGGGTTACTGCTGTGTAACGAATTGGCCTGGATTGTTATTCTTGAGATGATTTCGCACAGGATAACGAAGAATAAAATTGGGATTATTACTCTAAAATTAGGACTGATCCTTCTTATAAATAATAATCCCAATAAAAATTCAATTGAAATTATACTTAAATAAATTATATAATCTACTTCCATTGAATCACAATTTGCTTTTATCTAGGGCAATCACCATTAGGAGGGCATGGGCGAAGATATTCATACAATAAATCTTGGTCGAGGTCCCGAATAATTTTCCCGCCTTTATAACCACTGATGATGAGCGTGAAATATTGGTTGGCCGCCGGCGAATTTAAAGAATCCGGAAATACACCAAACTCCAAAAACAACTGATCCGGGTTTTTGGAGAGCAGCTTTTCGATATTGCTCATTTTGATGGAATAGCCCCTCAATACTTGGCCGGCAGGATAGTCTGCGGTTTTGATCATCAATTTATTGGGATGCTGCATGTAAGCGTCGATTGACAGTTTTGCCGTGGTGGTGTCTATCTGTCTTGGGCTAGGTTTTGCTTGGTCCATCCGGGCCAAAGACGGAGAGCTTCCATTGGATACTTCCGAACTTTCTACTGTGCCTTTGTCTTCGGCGCCTTTATTTTCTGCGTTTCCCCCGCATTGAAAAAAAAATGTGCTAGAGAATAAACACAAAGAGGCAATGGTGAATACAGAGGTTCTTTTAATGTTAGGTGTTTTTTGCATGTGCTTGTAAAATGATTTAATATTGGTTCGGCAAATCTAAATAAGTACATCGGGGAATATTCAGGGTTTTTCCTATTCTTTTTATTTTTTTTATTTGTATTTTTATAGACTTTTTCATTGCCCTAATCTTGATAAACCCTCAAAGCCGTATGGATAAAATTCCAATGTATTTATGACACAAAGATTCTTCCTTGCGTAACATGGCTTGGCATTTGCCTTGATATGGTGAATAATGTATGGATATAACGGGTTTGGTGATTGCATTCACGCCTTTTTGTCCGCTTAATGTTGAAATGACTGATGAACTATTTTAAAGATATTGACAAATTGACACTTTCAGGAATGGTAAATGATGACGCAGAAATGATCCCGCTCATCACTTCGGACGAAGACGGGGATGACCTGACCGACCTACCGGCCGAATTACCCATCCTGCCCCTAAGAAATACGGTATTGTTTCCCGGCGTAGTGATTCCTATTACCGTAGGACGCGATAAATCCATCAAATTAATTACGGAATCCTATAAAGGCAACAAATTATTGGGCGTAACGGCACAAAAAGACATGAATGTGGAAGACCCGCAATTCGAGGATTTGAATTCTATCGGGACCATTGCTGTTATCCTAAAAATGCTGAAGATGCCTGACGGCTCCACCACGGTAATCATCCAAGGTAAACGTAGGATGGAAATATTATCCATCTCCAAAACGGAGCCGTATATCAAGGCAAAATACCGTGAGTTGACTGAAGTAAAGCCATCTACGAAAGACAAGGAATTTTCGGCCATATTCTCGGAACTGAAAGAGAGTGCCTTGCAGATCATCGAACTGTCTCCCGAAATTCCGTCCGAAGCCTCCTTCGCTATTAAAAATATCGAGAGCCCATCGTTCATGATCAACTTCGTATCGGGTAACATGAATGCCACGGTAGAGGAGAAGCAGGCCATCCTGGAAATAAACAATGCCACGGAAAGGGCAACCAAGGTATTATCCGCCTTGCAGAAAGACCTGCAGATGTTGGAACTGAAAAACAAAATCCGTTCTAAGGTACGGGTGGATATCGACAAGCAACAGCGGGAATATTTCCTCCACCAGCAAATGCGCCAAATCCAGGAAGAGTTGGGCACCGGTACGAACAAGGATTTGGAGGAGTTGAGGGCAAAAGCCGAAACCAAAAAATGGTCGAAAGAAGCCCAGGAAGTTTTTGAAAAAGAAATAGGGAAGTTGGAGCGTACCAACCAAGCATCCCCTGAGTATTCCGTGTTGATCAACTACCTGGAATTGATGACAGAGTTGCCATGGAATGAATTCACGTCGGATAATTTTGATTTGGCCCGTGCACAAAAAGTATTGGATAGGGACCATTTCGGGATGAAAAAGGTAAAAGAACGCCTATTGGAATATCTGGCCGTATTGAAACTGAAAGGGGATATGCGTTCGCCCATCCTTTGTCTCGTAGGTCCTCCGGGTGTGGGTAAAACCTCATTGGGTAAATCGGTGGCAGAAGCATTGGGCCGTAAATATATCCGTATGTCGCTTGGTGGCATGAAGGATGAGAGCGAAATCCGTGGCCACCGCAAAACGTACATCGGAGCCATGCCGGGGCGTGTATTGCAAAACCTGAAAAAAGTAAAGACATCCAATCCTGTTTTCATCCTGGATGAGTTGGACAAACTAGGCAATAATTTCCATGGCGACCCATCCTCCGCTTTGTTGGAAGTATTGGATCCGGAGCAAAACACCACTTTCCACGATAACTTTTTGGAAGTGGAATACGACCTTTCCAAGGTATTGTTCATTGCCACGGCAAACTCATTATCCACCATTCAACCGGCTTTGCTGGACCGTATGGAAATCATTAACCTGACGGGTTATAGCATGGAAGAAAAAGTGGAAATCGCCAAACGCCACTTGGTTCCCAAGCAGTTGAAAGAACATGGTTTGGATAAAAAAAGGTTGACCTTTTCCAATAAAGTATTGGATTTCATTATAGAGAATTATACCCGAGAAAGCGGTGTCCGTAATCTGGAGCGGGAGATTGCCCGCGTTATCCGTAACAAGGCCAAAGCCATTGCGATGGATGAGGAGCCTTCCAAAGCCATCGAGGTGTCCGAGTTGGAAACCATTTTGGGTCCGGCTCATCCAAAGTCAAAGTACATCGGAAACGAATATCCGGGTGTGGTAACGGGCTTGGCTTGGACGTCTGTGGGTGGTGATATCTTATATATTGAATCATCGGTTTCGCCCGGTAAAGGCAAGCTTACGCTGACCGGTAATTTGGGTGATGTGATGAAGGAATCCGCCGTAATCGCATTGGAATATTTAAAGAACAAGGCCGAAGATTTCAATCTTTCTTATGAAGTATTTGCCAATACGGATGTGCATGTTCACGTTCCCGAAGGCGCTACTCCGAAAGATGGGCCATCCGCAGGAATCACCATGTTTACCTCGTTGGCTTCGGCATATACACAGCGTAAGGTCCGGTCGCATATAGCCATGACGGGGGAAATCACGCTTCGCGGAGAAGTGTTGCCCGTAGGCGGAATCAAGGAGAAAATTTTGGCTGCCAAACGGGCGGGAATCAAATTCATCCTACTGAGCGAAAAGAACCGTAAGGATGTGGATGAGATTGAACCCGAATATATTTCGGGCTTGCAGTTCCAATACGTAAAAAACATGACCGAAGTGGCGGATTTTGCCTTGATGAAGGATAAGGTGAAAGGTGCCCGCGATTTTAATGAATTGACAAAGCCTAAAAAATAGACGTGTTTATCGTCTAAAAAATGGTTATCATCTAATATTGCCCCGACTTCTTTGGTCGGGGCATTTTTCTTTTGTTCCTTTATCGAACGTTAGCTTGTATAAGTTTTCTCCAATTTCAAGAATAATAAACATAAATAGATAATGAAAAAGCTTTTTGTAAAAGTTTCGTTCTTCCTGCTTGCGGCAGGTATGTTCCAAACTGGCTTTGGCCAAGCAGACAAGGCCGTACTAAACTGGTATAACGGAAGTAAGCCGGGTATGGGTACGGAAAATGCGTATAAATTGGTAAGCGGAAAAACGCCTACGCCGGTTGTCGTGGGTGTGATTGATTCTGGGGTTGATATTGAGCATGAAGATTTGGTAGGCCAAATATGGACTAATCCAAAAGAGATTGCCGGAAATGGTATCGATGATGACAAGAATGGTTACATCGACGATATCCATGGATGGAACTTTTTGGGAAATGCGAACGGCAAAAACGCCAATGACGAAAATTTAGAGTTCGTCCGTATCTATAAAAAAGGCAAAGCAAAATTTGATGGAAAGAGCGATGCTGATGTCGCTGCCGCAGATCAGGCAGAATATAAATTGTGGAAAGAGTGCCGCGATAAACTGAAAAAAGAAAGAGCGGAAGCTGAACTTCAGTTGGCGCAAATTTCAATGTTCCGTGACCAAATTTTGCCGGTGGTTCCTACTATGGTGAAAAAAGCATTGGCCAAGGAAACTTACACATTGGAGGATTTGAAAAAATGGAAGCCAAAGGGCGAGCAGGATAAACAAATCCGCGAGTTGGCCATCCAAATTGAATCCGGCGCTTTGAAAGCGGAAGACATGGAAGAAGGCGTGAAGCATTTTGAAGACCAATTGGCATTCAACCTAAATCCTGATTTTGACGGACGTGCCGTGGTAGGTGATAACCCGGATGACTTTACCCAATTAAAATATGGTAACAACGACGTAGAAGGCCCGGATGCATTACACGGAACGCACGTTTCGGGTATCATCGGTGCCGTAAGGGGAAATAATTTGGGCGGCGACGGGGTTGCCGCTCCAGTTAAAATCATGTCGTTACGCGCCGTCCCTAATGGAGATGAGTACGATAAAGACATCGCATTGGCCATTCGCTATGCTGCCGATAATGGTGCCCAAGTGGTAAACATGTCATTCGGTAAGGCTTATTCATCCCATCCGAAGGAAGTATATGATGCGATGAAATATGCAGAATCTAAAGGTGTATTGTTAATCCACGCTGCGGGTAACGACGGTGAGAATTTGGATATGACACCAAACTTTCCGGCCGTTAAATTCGATTTCCAAAAAGAAGATTTCAAAAACCTGTTGACGATCGGAGCTTCAACACGTGTGAAAAAAGGACAATTGGCCGCCACTTTCTCTAATTATGGCTTGGCTTCGGTAGACGTATTTGCTCCAGGTTTCGAAATCTATAACACCATTCCGGGCAATAAATACAAAAACCTACAAGGAACAAGTATGGCTGCACCTATGGTAGCCGGTGTTGCCGCTTTCCTGAAAGCGTATTTCCCGGATTTGACTATGTTCCAGATCAAGGACATCATCATTAAAAGTGCTACGCCTTACGGCAAAACAAAACAAGTAAAACCTGGTTCGGACGCTTCGGTTGCTTTCAGCACGTTAAGCAAAACAGGTGGCGTGGTAAACCTGGAGGCAGCCGTTAAAATGGCACAATCCATTTCTACTTCGAAATAAAAAATATACAGTTGTAAAGGAAAGCCTCTTCTATTTGAAGGGGCTTTTTTTATATCCTCCGCATGCTTCCTTCCATCTTTAATTTTTTAAGAAAAGCGTAGCGACAACAAATATATCTTCACATTATTGACTTTACATCTAGCAGAGTTGGCTTGTATCGGCGAGTTTACTGTCGGCTATTTTCAGTTGATGAAATGTGTTGTTGCCATTGTCGCTGTTAGGCTTCTGATTATACTGATATCGACCTTCTCCTTTAAATAACCGCCTGTTTTTAAGGTTCTTCTAAAATCATCGGATGATTATTACTCAAAAAAAAACCTTAGCCATCGGCTAAGGTTTTCTCTTATATTTTGAATTAGCTTAAAACGAGAATTGGAAGCCTAAGTATGGCAATACCGGCAATTGGTTCACACGCTTGAAAGTAACACGATCCACATAGAAAACATTTTTTCTGTTATACACGTTTGTGGCACCCGCACTGATCTCAAGTCCAAATCTTTCGTTGAATTTTTTGATGTATTTGGCGCCGATGTCCAAACGGTGGTATGTAGGTAATCTTCCGCCGTTGATGTTCGATAACAAAATGGCCAGGTCGCCATTTTGATTTACGTAATCCGTGGTGATTCCGTTGGCAAAATCCAAATTTTGGTAATAACCGGCAGATTGCGTGAATGCAAATCCAGAACCAAAATTGAAACGTGCACTCACTTCCCAGTTTTTCTTTTTGCCTAATTTATAATTCACCAATAAGTTCAGGTTGTGGCGACGGTCAAAAGAAGGGAAGTAGGTTACGATTTCATCAAAACGCTCGGTAAACGTTAATGAATATACTGCCGTGGCAAATAAACGGTCATTCGAATAAGTGGCCGTTACGTCCATACCCGCGGCATATCCTTTTTCAATAATAAAGTCTTTTTTGTAGCGATCCGGCTCCTCGGCATTGGCTGCGTTGTCGTCATAAATTTTAAACCGGTTCAGGTTGGTTAGCTGACGGAAGTTTTTATAGTAACCTTCTACGTTCAGGTTCAGGTTTTTTACGATGTCCCACTCGAAACCGAAAATAACGTGCTCAGCTTTCTGCAATTGGGAACGAACCGGTTTACCGTCAAATTCGGCCGGTAAGTTGGAGGAACCGCTCAAAAACCCGTAGAACAGGTTTACCACATCATAATCATTGTTGGCGGCAATCAAGTTTTGTGAATACATACCACCTGAAGTCTTTAACCTGAATTTCCGGTGTACGTTTACTTTTACGCCTAAACGTGGTTCAGGGGAGACATTGTTGAGCGATGCATAATAATGTAAACGGAAGCTTGGGTCAAACACGAAAATTCCGCGGTTCAAGCGGTAGCGGACATAGCCGGCAAATTCCGTCGTATTCTCTTTTTGGTTAATCTGACGGTTGGAGGCGTTATAAAATTGGAAATCTGTGGTAAATCCAATCGTTTCCAAACCATATTCCAACCTGTCGCGTTTGAAGAAGCTGGTAAAATTCAGCCCAAAGTTGAAGCCGTTTACCACGGAACTTCTTTCGCTTTTGTTTTCTTCGTTTAAAGCCACTTTATAATAGGAGTATCCAAAATTACCGTCGATTTTTACGTTGGCCGCTCCGGGAACCACGGTAAAGTTCAACCCGCCGCCCATCTGTTTCCATTTGATGGAGGATACATTGTTGAAGGTGGCCTGGTCGGTATGTCCGAAACCGAATAAGGCCAATCTGTTTCCACCGGCTCCGTTGACCGAAAGTTTTCCATAACCGTCTCCGAAACCGAAAGGAAGGCCTTCCTTACCACGTTCGGTATATGAGTATAAAGCTTTGGACGATTGTGGTAGGTATGAATATTTGCCCGCAGCCAATATGGATACGGATGTTTTGGATTTCTCCGTGGCACGTTTTAAGGGGCCTTCCAATATGATGCGGCTGGTAAATGTATTGGCCCCTATTTTTCCTGCGAAACGTTTGGCGTTACCGTCGCGCGTGGTAATATCCATGATACTGGAAATACGGCCACCATATTGTGCACCAAAGCCACCGGTATATACATCTGCCGTACGTATAACTTCAGTTTCCAATACAGAAAATAAACCGATGCTGTGGAATGGATTATACAGGATGACGCCATCCAACAACAATTTATTTTGTACCGGCGTACCACCGCGAATATATAATTGCCCGCCTTGGTCACCCGTAGAGATTACACCAGCCACCATTTGCAGTGCCTGTGCAAAATCGGGTTCACCCACACCCGGCATACGCGTGATGGTTTCTTTGGTAATGGTGGTAACCGAAGTTATTTCAGTTGTTTGTGCCTGGTTGCCGTTACCACTAATTTCTACCGTATTCAAGTCGGTAGATGGTTTTAGCTGTACTGCAATACTCACGGCCCTTCCGGGTTCAACCGTGATGTCCTTAGAAAATGACTCAAACCCTACAAACTGGGCCCTGAATTTATAATTTCCAGCCGGCACCTGATTGATACTAAAGAATCCGTCTCCACTCGTAGTGGTATAATATTCAGTACCTTCTAATGCCACGGTAACCATCTCTATGGGGTTTCCGTCCATAGTGCTCGTTACTTTTCCTTTTACCGAACCCGTTTTACTCTGCGCCAAGGCAGATAAGGAAAGGGTGAATAGTAATACAATGGATAGTATATGTTTCAGCTTCATAAATGTAGAATCAATCCAATTTTCTCCGACAAATATATCCCTCTCCGGCACAATTCAAACCGACATTTTTTAAGGTTTGTCAATGTGGTATCGGATTTATGTCCATCATCGTTTCATATTTTTTGTCTAATTATTTAGTAATCTACATATTATGTCTATTTTTGAGGTGGTGGATTTTGATGAAAACATTTCAATTAATCCTATACCTTTTCCTTGCCGTGGAAAAAATTTGTGTTTTAAACGGTAAATTTTTCTTCTTTTGGTATCAAATATCTGGAGCATGGAATGGAATTGGTACTATATAGCAGCATGTGTTTGGGCCATCATCGGCGTCATTACTTTTCTTTATCTTTTTTGGCAAACAGCACCTTACGGACGTCATAAAGCGGCCGGTTGGGGGCCTGAAATCCCTAACCGGTTGGGATGGATGTTGATGGAAGGGTTGTCGCCCATTTTCATCAGCATCTGGTTTTGGGTGGGTAATTCAGAGAAGTCTACGCTAAACCTGGTTTTGTATGCATTGTATCTGCTCCATTATGTTTACCGGGGATGGGTTTTCCCTTTCCTTACACGTACCCAAGGTAAAACAATGCCCGTTTCGATTACTTTTTCGGCCATATTTTTCAATCTCATCAACACCTTTTTTATCGGTTACCAGCTAGGTTTTATGGGTGGAAGAAGTGAGATTTCTACTTTGGAAGCCCTTTTGGGCGGCGCGTTATTTGTGCTAGGTTTCATCATTCACTTCAAGAGCGACCAAATATTGATCAACCTCAGAAAACCGGGCGAAACGGACTATAAGTTGCCACAAGGCTTTTTATACAAATATGTGGCGAGCCCCAATTATTTGGGCGAACTCATCGAATGGACGGGCTATGCGATTCTTTTTGGCCATATGGCGGGTTGGCTGTTCGTCTTTTGGACTTTCGTCAATCTCTTTCCGCGTGCGGTGGCTAATCAAAAGTGGTACAAAAAACATTTTCCGGATTATCCATTGGATAGAAAGGTGATTTTACCCGGAATATTTTAATAGTCTTTACTCAACTCAACATTAAAACTAGAATCCATTTTAGTCTTCCGTGTCTTTTCCCAACGATTTCTCTGCCGTTTCCTGTATGATTTTTTCGGCATGATGCACACCCAAATATCGGTCGATGAGTGCATGCACTAAATAGATGATGGGAATCAACAACAAGGCGATTCCCAATTTGAACACATAACCAAAGGAAGCGTTTTTGAAAAACTCGTTCAACGTCCACACTCCCGGAATAACGAATGCCACAAACTGCACAATAAAAGTGTCCACCAATTGCGATACGACAGTACTTCCCGTGGCACGTAACCAAAGATTACCGGCACCCGTTTTATTGCGGATGACCCAAAATACGCCCACATCCGTCAACTGCGAAACCAAAAATGCGACCAGCGAGCCCACGATCATATACATGCCCGAACCAAAAACCTGGTTAAAACTTTCCTGGGTAATGGGCGAGAATCCCACGGCCGGAATCTGCATGCTGAGCCAGAGTAGGAAGAAAGTGTAAGAAATCAGCCCCACGGTGATGAATGTGATGATCCGTACTCCGCGTTTCCCAAAATATTCATTGGTGATGTCTGTAGCCAAAAATACGATTGGCCAAGGCAAAATGCCGACACTCTGCGTAAAAATTCCGATTTGGATCAGCTTGCCGCCAATCATTTCCGCCACGAGTGCGTTAGTAATAAAAAAACCCGAGAGGATTAAAAAAAGAATGTCTTTTTTGGACTTAAAATTCAATGGTATGCTGTATGAATGGAACGAATATATTATTTATTCAAGGAAGGTCCAGTATTTTCGGGCTAATTAAATCGGAGGTTAAATTCACCCAATCCATATTCTTTGCCGTTGACGAGTACTGCCATTTTATGCAAACCTTCGTAATAAGTGCGGGTGGTAATAGGTTTGAAAGTATGCGATTTTTTTAGTTGGATGTTTTGTCCCGGTTGTAAAATTTTTTCGGTGATGAAAAATACTTTCTTTCCGTGTTTGCCATTGTTCAGCAGAAAATAAATGACGTATTCCACGCGGATTTTCTGTTCCGTTTTTCCGGTATGATGGATTTGGAACGAAAAAGCTTGTGCCTCGTTCACCCTGATGGTGCTTGTTAGCCCATCGACCAACATAAATGAAAGGTATTCGGATGAGCTGGATCCGAATAATTCCAATATTTCCTGATGGCCCTGTTTCAACAAAGTACGTGATGCATGTTTAATGACACGTTCGGTTTCTGGATGGTTTTTCTTCCAACGGGTAAGCACTTCCAATACCTTTTCCGGATGGTCCTTGCTGATGTCATTCAGGTTATTGGCTACACTGCGACGTACATTTTCGGAAGCATCGTCTTTTAAACTTTCCAACACTTCAAAGACCGGAGAAGGATCTTTTTTTAGATATGGGACAGCCAGTCCCCAAGGCAACCGTGGCCTAAAACCTTCAGTGGATAGGCGCCTCACCAATTCATGCGGATGTTTACTCCAGGTGTTCATCTGTTTCATCATGCGCTCCGGGTATTTATTCAGGAATGGACGAACGGCGAATTCGGCACTGGATAAAGTGGTCGTTTTTTCCATCGTTTGGATGGCCGTTTCCACATCGTCTATTCCATATCGTTCCACAAAATCACATACAAACATCAATTCAAAACCAAAGCCGCTTCTGTTACTTGCATGGTAATGGTCGGCAAATGCCTGGATATACTGGGCCGCCTCCTTAAAATCTTTAGGAAGCATCGAAGCCAATACATCTGCGGTTTTCCGCATGCGTTCCTTTAATTCCAATTTTTCCCATTCGCCGGCATATATCTGTTCCTTAAATTTTTTGCCGTCGAATGTTGTATAAACCTCTGAAAATACGGAGGAAAAGAAATCGAAAAATCGGTCGTTATAATAATTCTTGAGCGGTGTGGCCATACGCGAAAGTAGATATTAGATCTTACACATCAGATGTTGGACTTGCTATTATTTGTGAAACTATATCCGTGTTTTCTACATAATTCATTTAGATTTGGTTGATGGTAAATAACAGCTATGACAGGGTTGCCCGTTATTATGATTTCCTGAAAAGAATCGTTTTCGGAAATGCCATCGCTGCATCCGAAACGGGTTTACTGAAATTTATACCGATTAACCCCAGAATATTGATTGCAGGCGGCGGAACCGGGGAAATATTGGAAAAAATAGCCGCGTTATATCCTTCCGCATCGTACATCACTTATGTGGAGATATCGGAGAAAATGATAGATATTTCACGTAAAAGGAATGTGGGAAACCTCTCAATAGAATTTATTGTAAGACCGGTGGAAGAATTCGTTCCGACAGCGATGTACGATGTCATCATCACCCCATTTTTGTTTGATAATTTTCAGACAGACAAAATCGGGAAAATCGTCCATCAACTGGATGGATATCTTGTCCCAGATGGCTATTGGTTATATGCCGATTTTAATGCAGATGTAATTAAACCCTTATGGCAAAAGGTGTTGCTAAAATGTATGTATATGTTTTTTAAGTCACTAAGCCACATCGAAGCCGATTCGCTTGTGGATGCGAAAGTATATTTGGACGAAAAATATGCACGGATATTCGAAGCCCGGTTTTACGCCGGGTTTATCCGCTCTTACGCATTTAAAAAGCTTGGATGAAATTATTGACCGAAAGCCTTTGTGATGAAGCCTAACTCCTTTTCCGTTACGTCGTCAATAAATTGATTGAATACGTCGGGCTTTACGGCTTTGGTGGCATGGAAACCTTCTTCGGCAAAGCGATAAAGCGGCATAACCCCGAACATGACGGCAAAGCCTTTTCCGGCTTTCAATACCATTTCGCTGAATGGCTTATGGGCCAATTGATAGCTTTCCATCATACTCTTCAGTGAGCTCAATAATTGTTTGCGGCGTTCGTCTTCGTGGCCGAATTCAATGTACAACTCTATATATTCCTGTTGGTTCAACTGTTGGCCTTCTTGCCAGCCTTTGTCCAATAACAGTTGGGCCATGCCTTTGTCCAAATCGTGTGTCAATTGGTTAAGCTCTATGAGATTTTCCAGATTTTCGCGTGTATCGGAAGACAATTGGCCCTTTACTTTATTATATGTATTGATGGCCGTTTGGATAATGGTTTCTTGGGCATCCAAATCATAAATCTGTTCAAAGAAAAACTTGACCAATTTTTTGGTGTCGTCCCTATCAAAATATAGGGAATAGCTGTTCCTGAAACGTTCAACTTGTGCGCGTACAACCTCTGTTTGTGCAATACGAAGCGTTGCCGCCGCATCATCTTTTTTCTTGGCCATGCTGAATCTGGTATAAATTCGTTACGCCCAAATGTAACCAGAAACCCGAAAAAGCAAAATGAAGGCTATGTTATTTGTATCCGATACGTAAATTACTATATGGTCAAATGGAATATATAAGTATAGTATATTGATTTTCTTTTATTAAAGACTGAACTTTATCAAGACAATAAAGCCCCATTAACATGGATAATATCAACACATGGACTTACATTATGGATTATTTTAATCATTGACTCATTTGGCTGTAGTCAACGAAAAAAAATATTTACGCTGAAATCAATTTAATCCGGCTTCAGTCCAACATTCCGTCTCTTCCTTTTATGATATGATTGCCTCAAATGCCCATCTCCGGTAATGATACTGATATTTCCGTCTAGCTCGAACATGGCCAATTTAACCTGTTTATAATCATCTACGCCGTGCTCGCGCATGGCTTCTTCCAGTTCGTCCATATCCATGCCCAATTGTGTAAGCGTAGCCGTTTCCAGTTTTCCGTTGTGGATGAGGATTTCTGGTTTTTGTAGAATAAAATCACGGATTTTTTTGTTACTGAAAATAAACTTTTTCAAAACAAAATTAAGCAGGAATAGGGCAGCGGCGGCAATCAAACCGCCAAGCAGGCTGGTATCCGGGCCCACCATGGCATTTTGTACGGCATTGCTGATGAGTAGGATGAGTACCACATCCGAAGTGTTGAGTTGCGAAAGTTCTTTCCGCCCGGTCAATCGGATGGCAATTACCATAAACAGATACACGGCCGTGCTGCGCAGCGTGATTTCTAGATATTCGTTCATCCGTCGATGTATATTTTTGTCCTATATATCTTTAATTCACAAACCTTTCCCACCGATCACCTCAGTCATAGTTCCCTTCAAGGGAGGACCGTCAAGCAAGGGCATGGCTTGCGAGATCAATTCGCGTACACCTGGAATTTTTAGTGAATCGTTGTGGTTTTCTTTTGTTTCCCATACTTCGGTAATGCGAATAATGTCGCGGTTTTCGGAATCGTGCCCTACCAAATAAATATAACAACCTGTGGCGTCTGAAACCAGTTTAGATGCTTTCAATAGAATGTCGGCCAATTCGTTTCCTTTTCCCGGCCTTGCTTTCAATGCACCCTGCAATCCGTATTTATTCATCGATTGTTATATTTTATAATACGTAATGCGCCAAAATCTTTTGTACCTCGTATACGTCCACGGCCTTGCTAAACTGTTTTTTGATGCTCGGTTGCGCTTCGCTGGAAACCCAAACCTTTAATTCGGCGTCCAACTCAAAAGTACCCGCCGTTTCCACACTAAAGCGTGAAATGCTTTTGTAGGAAATGGATTTATATTCGGTTTTATTGCCCGTAATGCCTTGCTTATCGATTAAGATAAGACGCTTATTGGTAAAGATGAATGTATCGCGGATGAGTTTGAAACCCAATTCGATTTCTTCCTTTTCCGTCAATAATTTATTGTAGTCTTTTTTGAGTTGTTCTAAATCAACATGTCCAGCGTTTCCTAATAGAGCGGAGAAAATTCCCATAAGTGTGTAATTTGTTTGTTATGCCGATTATAATCTGCATGAATTTAACAAAAATTACACCAAGTTTTATGATGAATTATTGCTCCGCGGATTGTGGTTTGTTCTCCACCGTCATCACCACCCTAAATCCAATGCGGCTACTGCCTTTGTTTTCAGATAATACTTCCTTTGCCCCACATTGCATGAACACGGCTCCCGTGGCCCAAGAACCACCTTTGATGATGCGGGCATTGGGATTTTCCTTCCATACTCCCATGTCGTGTTGTATAAAACGAACCTGGCTCATGAACCTCATTTTTTCATCGGGAGAATTCGGATTACCGGCTATCGGCTTCCCTTCATCATTGGCCAAACTTGATAATTTTGAAATGATGTTTTCTTCATTGTCTTCGATATCGATTTTAACGATGTTGCCCAATGTGTCCTTCCGTTGTATCAATTGAGGTTCGTCAGCCACCCATTCGGCCACGTTCCCCGCCATGTCGTGCAGTTTAAAAGCATTGCAAGGGTAAGACTGTATTGGAGCGGTATGGAAAGCCCCATCCTCTAGGTAGCTTTTCATTACCAGTTCGTTTTGGTCTTTTACCATGCCAAAATTGGCGTAGTATTTCCCTTTTTCGTTCGTCAACTTTGAACCTTCCCAGGGAAAAATACGTATTTCGTTTTTTATTTTATCGTCCTCCTTGGCTTCTGCGCGCTTTTTGTCAAAATTTATCGTACCCAAAGCGGCATATTCCCATTCCGACTCGGTAGGTAAGCGGAATATGACACCGGTTTGGCCCGGATTATCAGATTTAATTAAATCGTTTGTGCGGTTGGTTCTCCAATCACAATATGCATTGGCCTGTTCCCATGAAACGCCCACCACTGGATAATTGGCATAGGCGTCGTGTTTGTAATACAGCCGGGTCATAGGTTCGTTGTATGAATATTTAAAATCGTTGGTCCATGCCGCCGTATCGGGGTACACGGTCACCGTTTTTTGTCCATCGGCGGTAGGGTAGGTGTAGGTTACTTTTTTGTAATCGATTTTTCCTTCGGTAAACAAAGATTGGTCGTTTCGCTTGTTATAATCTACTTGGGTGCTGGCTATAACCCAATTCACAAATTCTTTATATTCGGCATTCGTTACTTCGTGATCCGAAATATAGTAAGGTTGGTTCATTTCAACATGTCTCACATAATCGCCCCTATACAGCATGCTATCGTTTTCCGCATACTTATAGTAAGCTGTCCGGCCCATGGTAAAGCTGCCTAATGGCACGGAAACGAGGTCTTTAGTAAATTTAGAAACGGCTTTGCCAGACTTGAATGGATATTGTGCTTGGCAAGCAGCAGCGGCAACCAATAAAAAGGATGCAAAAACAACACTTGATTTCAATAGGTTCATAAGCGTTTTTTAGATAGTTACCGTAAATTACTAATTATAATAAGCGTATTGGTTAACATAACACAATACGGTAACATAGTCGGTAAAAAAATCACTTAGGTATCCGCAGCAAAGACTTTTTTTTATCAACGAGTTGGCAAGGAATATTATATGTACCAACCTTCTATTTCCTTCACCGGATAATGGGCAAAATCAAGCCAAGGTTGTTCGGCCAGCCGTTTAATTAAATCAATATTGGTTTCTGTACTGTCGGATGATAGGGGTTGGTCTTCCCGTACTTTTCTGGCCGAAGTAAACTGTAGTTCCTTTTTGTTCGCGCTGAAATCTGCCTGGATGTCCACGATTCCAATGTTATGCCTCTCATCTCCGATAAGATAACGGTAATGGACTGGTTCGTATATAAATTCTATTTTACCCGTTAGGTTTTCTTTTATAAAAAAATTCTGCTGTGCAAAAGAACGGTCATATGCCTTAATTTCTTCTATCGTTTTTAATGCACTTTGATGGAATGTGTATTCATCATAAGTGCCCGATTCATATACAGATTTTGTGCCCTCTTCATCATCATTGTCATAAGACCTGTATGTAGTAATGAAAACCTTACCGTTTATGCCTCTGTCATACCTGAATTTTACCTTGGCGTGTAAATAGCCGTCCTTCATTATTTGAAAATCTCTATCCATGGGTTTAGTTTAATTAGGGGCGAATGTAAATAAATTGTATAGAAAAATAATGCCTATTAAATTTTTTGAATAACATTCTACAAGAATATATCATTCTCTTTCGAACGAAGAACTATTCGTTTGATGGTTAGTAAATAATATTCAGTTGCACATCAGCCGGTATTGTTTTTTTGAACTCTTCCAGCGCTTGATATGTATATGCTTTATGATCACTTTCATTCGGTAAATAAAAGTTCACCACATCCCCGCCGCATATTTCGTTGTTTTGTATAATTAATTGGGCAATTTTATTCCTGTTCGTAAAATTTATTTCATGAAACCAATTATCATAAACCATCATCAAGTCATAATCTAAGGAATTGATATAATAGTCAAATTGGTCGGGATGTTTTTTTTTCATGTCTAATATGTCCGTCGAGCCCAATCCTACCAAATCATACAATTTGATATCCGTAAAATAAGTAATCGCCCCAATGTCATTGGCTACAATCGTACTATTATTGAAGGATTTTTTTACCAATCTGGCCATTTGGATTTGTTGGTCATAAATATTTTTATTGGCATATTTTAAGGTAAAGTTTCCTTTCTGGTATCTATCCTTAAACGATTCAGCCAAAAATAGGAAGAACAGGATAGAGACAAGGATGGTGGCATAACTGATATGCTCCCCGATTTTATCTGCCGCAAAAGCGATAGACAATACGAACAATGCAATCAAATATGCATCATATCGATAAAGCCAACCCGTGCTGGCAAACATGAGGTGACCGATGAGTGCAATAAACACAATAGCATAAATTAAATTTTCCCGGATGGCTATTTTCAGACTATCCATAGCACCTTTTTTATAGAAAACATTGCCGGAAAATAACAATAGGAGCAGAATGGTACCGAGAGGTAAATAAAAAGTAGCCAGTATGTGGTTTTTTGCGTTAAAAATGCTTTGGACCAAAGTAATGAGCGAAAAGGAATGCTTGCCTTTTACAAGCACCGAATTAGGGAAAAAGTGCCCGCCTTCACTGATTGAATACAACCCGAACACAATGATGGGGATATATGCCAATAAAATGGTAAACAATCCGGTCTTGTATTTTTTTGAGAACAGCAAAAAAAGAATCAACGGCGTCACAAAAAACAAACTTTCGTAGCGAGTGATACAAGCTAGGGATATGGCGATATAAAATATCCTTTCAAATGTTTTATGGGTAAAACCCGTCTGGTACCATCTGTAAAAATAAATCCAACAGGAGCAGATGATGACCAATTGTAACATATGTTCCATACCCGATACCATTTGGACTTTTAGTAAGACGCCCAGAATAAATCCTAGATATACAAAGAGCAACTGAAAAGGTCTGTCTTTGAAATTGATATAAATAATCAACATCAATAAATTACCCAAAACAATATTAAAATAAAGTGGGATGGATGGATGGTTTCCAAAAAAATTAATCAGTGTAGCCAAGAGTAGTGTAAACAATGGAGACGATGAGGTACTGCTAAACTCATATTTCGTAACCCCCCAAATTCCATATTCGGACAAATTTTTTGAAATAGATAAATGGATATAGGCATCATCCAGCGGATAGATATAATCTCCAAGCTGGGCTTTTATGTGAAGTATAAAAGTGAAGACATCTAAATTCTGGATGGATATAAATAGGATAAAAATGATAAAGGAAAGTACCTTTTTTTTTCTCATTATTTGTCAAAAGTTCATTGTAGTTAACAGTCCCGAACACCATGTCGGGGTGGAATCGGCGACAAATTATCAATTTTTCTTGAATGTTTATATCATCAACAAGTTTTAGCGTTATATCAGGCGGCCCCGTTGTAAAATTCGTATGTTCATTATTTAGGAATACTTACATGATCATTACTGGCCGTGTAGAATTAGTTCTATTGAAAATACAGGCTTTTTCCTGTTTCATTATCCGAAACAACCAGCGTAATTTGTCAAAGCAACCCAAGCATCACTACAAAGAAATAAGGCACTCCAAAGTAAGATTAAGGAGCACCTGACCAAAGCAGGATACGGTTTGCGAAAGTAAAGCTGTATTCTTCTAAAAAGAATATGAGCGAGGCATCGCCCTCTAAATACATACACGCATTAACTCCCCAACCCAGACACCAAGGATGGCCCCTCGCTATCCTTGGTGTATTTTATGCGGTACCTAAGCAGTTTCCGTTAAAAAAACAAACGTCGTTTTAATGTATGGCGCAATGGATACGTGGGCACCCAGCGCCGTTATGGAATCTGCCCATAGGTATATGAAAGTTGAATCAGGCAACGCTCTAACCTGATAGTATGTCCCGGCGAAATCATCTCGATTCCTTATTCCGCTGAAACAGATTCGCATCTATAACTCCGCTTCGTACGGAATGTGGAATCTTCAACCAACTTTCAACAAACACACAAATTTCCCTTGAGAAGTTTATTTTTGTACCATGAGTTCAGAACACCCAGGCATGTCGGATAATGGGGAGCGCCTTCCAGGCCAGGAAGGCCAAGTGGCCCCGCTCGCCGGCATGTACAAAGAATATTTTATAGATTACGCCTCTTACGTAATCCTCGAAAGAGCCGTCCCCATGGTGGACGATGGCCTTAAGCCCGTACAGCGGCGCATTCTCCATTCCATGTGGGAGTTGGAAGATGGGCGTTACAACAAAGTGGCCAACGTGGTGGGTAATACCATGAAATACCACCCACACGGCGATGCCTCCATCGGCGATGCCATGGTGGGCTTAGGCCAAAAAGATATTTTAATCGATACGCAAGGAAATTGGGGTAATACAGCCACGGGCGACGGAGCGGCCGCCTCCCGTTATATCGAGGCACGCCTAACAAAATTTGCAAAAGAAGTCGTTTTTAACCCCAAAACTACCAACTGGCAGCAATCTTATGACGGCCGTAACCGCGAGCCAATGGCTTTGCCGGTGAAGTTTCCGTTATTACTTGCACAAGGCGTGGAAGGTATTGCGGTAGGATTGGCATGTAAAATCATGCCCCACAACTTCGTGGAACTATTGGATGCATCCATCGACATATTGAAAGGCAAATCCCCGAATATCCTGCCAGACTTTCCGTCCGGCGGTATGGCGGATTGCTCTAAATACAACAACGGCTTGCGTGGCGGTAAAATCCGTGTACGCGCCCGTATTTCCGTCGTGGATAACAAAACATTGTCCATCAACGAAGTGCCGTTCGGTACCACCACCGGCAGCTTGATTGATAGTATCGTGTCGGCCAACGACAAAGGCAAGATCAAGATCAAAAAAGTGGAAGACAACACGGCCGAGTTCGTGGAAATCCTCGTGCACCTACCGCCGGGAACTTCTCCCGATTTGACGGTGGAAGCATTGTATGCCTTTACGGATTGCGAAGTGAGTATTTCGCCCAACTCTTGTGTCATCATCAATGATAAGCCCGTGTTCTTGGGCGTAAACGATATCCTCCTCCAAAACACCAACCAGACGAAAAATCTGTTGGGGATGGAACTCAACATCCGCAAGGGCGAGTTGATGGAGTCGATTTTGTATACGTCATTGGAAAAGATTTTCATCGAAAACAAAATCTACCGTCGCATTGAGGAGGCTGAAACTTGGGAAGCCGTACTGGATACCATTGACAAGGGATTAAAACCATTCAAGAAAGATTTTTATAGGGAAATTACCCGCGACGACTTAACGCGTCTGACGGAAATCAAAATCAAACGTATTTCCAAGTTTGACAGTTTCAAGGCCGACGAAGCCATGAAAAAATTGGAAGACGAACTGAAAACGGTTCAAGGACACATCGAGAAACTGAACGATTACGCCATCAACTGGTTCAAGGAACTGAAGAAGAAATATGGCGCGGGCCGCGAACGTAAAACCGAAATCCGCTCGTTTGATGCGGTAGAGGTGGCACAAGTGGTGATCCGGAACGAAAAGCTCTATTGGGATAAAGAAAATGGTTTTGCCGGCTTCGGGCTCAAACACGGCGAATTCATCTGCGATATTTCAGATCTGGATGATGTGATCATCTTCCGAGAAGATGGTACGATGATGGTTTTCCGTGCAAACGATAAAACATACATCGGGAAAAATGCCTTGTACGTCAACATTTTCAAAAAAGAAGACAAGGATACCGTGTACCACATGATTTACCGCGATGGTAAACAGGGGAGCTACATGATGAAACGTTTCCGTGTGCAGGGAATTACCCGCGACCGCGATTACGACTTATCCAAAGGATCTCCCGGGAGTTTGGTGGTATATTTCACCGCCAATCCATTCGGGGAAACAGAAATTTTGACGGTTTACCTGAAGCCGAGGCCAAAACTTAAAAAGCAGATCTTTGATGTGGATTTGGGTGAATTGGCCGTCAAGGGCCGCGATTCCCAAGGAAATATATTGACGAAATTGCCGCTTCGTAAAATCGTCCGTAAATCACAAGGCGAAGGAACATCGTCAGCCCGTTTTATCTGGTTTGATAAAACCTCCTTACGTTTCAACTTGGATGCGCGTGGCATCGAAGTGGATGCTTTCCGTCCGAACGAACGTGTATTGGCCTTCATGAGTAACGGCACATACCGTATGGTTCCACCCGAACCGACGACGTATTTTGAAGAGGCGCCCATCCTATTAAAGAAGTTCAAGCCGGGTATCGTTATCACGGTGGTATATGCGGATTATACAAAGGGGGAGTTTTATGTGAAACGTTTTATACCCGAAACTCCAGATAAAATCATATCTTTCTTACCGGAAAATGAAGATTGCGAAACCATTTTCATTTGTGCGGAGAAATATCCACGTGCGGAGGTAACATATCTGTTCGGCCGCCAAGGCGAGGAAAAATCGGAAAAGGTTGATCTGTGGGAAGCAGTAGCCGTAAAAGGCGATACGGCCCGCGGAAACAAGCTTAACTTCCGCGAAATCCAAAGCGTGGTGGAACTGGAATGCATGCCCGATCCGGACGAGGAAGAAGAACCTGAAGATGAAGACCAAGAAATTGATTTAGATGATGGGACGACACCAGAATTATTTTAATGAGAAATTTTCCGGTTATGTAAATAACGGCCAGTTGCAAATATTTATCTTGCAGCAAAGAGTTCTTTATAAGCCAACACACATGCTGCGACGATGCGTGGCTGTTATGTTTTTTTCCATTTTATTTTTTCTATTTAATTTCGATACATCCGCCCAGTTCAGCAAAAATATAACACTGGAAGGGCATTTGCCCTATAATACATGCCTAAGTGCATTGTGGGGATATACCGATCCGCAAGGGAATGAATACGCCATTGTAGGGACCTGCACGGGAACTAGTATAGTAGATATCACGAATCCAGGCACGCCGGTAGAAAAGTATTTTCTACCCGGGCCGCCAAGCATCTGGCGGGAGATGAAAACGTGGGATCATTATGCTTATGTGGTTACTGAAAACGGACTTGGCAGTTTAACCATCATCGATTTGTCTAATTTGCCGGATACAAATTTGTCTTACACCGTGTACCAAAATACCGGGGCAGGCCTTCTCTATAATACCCATACGATTTGGATTGACGAAAATGGTATTTGTTATTTGTTCGGAGCTACGGGTTTTAATTCCAACGCTGGGGAAGGCTGTGTGGTTTTAGACCTGAAACCGGATCCCATGAATCCTACCTTTCTGGGAGCAAAAGGGGGATTATATTATCATGATGGATATGTGCGTGGTGATACGCTTTGGGCTTCAGCTATATATACCGGCGTATTTGAAGTATATGATATGTCGGATCCTATGGCACCACAATATTTGGGCGGGAGAAATACGCCGGGGAATTTTACGCATAACGCTTGGTTGTCGGATGACGGTAAAACGATTTTTACCACAGATGAAGTGCCCGACGCCTGCGTAACTTCTTACGATGTAACCGATTTATTCAATATCAAAGAATTGGATAGGGTACAGATGGATCCGGCCGGGAGCGAAGTACCGCACAATGTACATTATCTGAACGGCTGGCTTCCTACGGCTTATTATCGCGAAGGTGCCGTTATCATTGATGCACACCGGCCCGAAAATATGGTGGTAACCGGTTATTACGATACATCTTTCCCGGATACGGGTAGCGCTTTTGACGGGGTTTGGGAAGTATATCCATACTTTCCCAGTGGCCGCATGATTGCCGGCGATAGACAAAACGGACTTTACGTTTTGAATCCCACCTATGTGCGTGCGGGATATCTGGAAGGTATAGTCACCGATACGGTGACGGGTGTATCGATTTCCGGGGCTTCGGTTTTTTTCTCCGGGTTAATCCCAGGCGATACGTTGTTGACCTCGGTAGACGGTTCTTATAAAACCGGTGCTCCCGATTCGGGTTTATACGTGGTGACGGTCTCAAAGACCGGGTACCAATCCAAGACGTTTTATGTTACATTGGATCATGCTGAGGTAACATTGAAAGATGTACAGTTGCGCCCCAACGATTTTATGGTTATCCCACCTTCGGACGATTTTTCAGACTTGGTGGTTTGGCCTGTTCCGGCATCAACAATCATGAATGTAAAAGGCATTCCCTTGGGTACTACCGAACTCAAATTGAGTGATAGCAATGGGAAAATCTTACATTCTATTAAATTGAATAACAACTTGTATGTGTCGTTTGATGTTTCAACTTACGCATCGGGTGGATATTTTATTACGTTGATGAAAGGCAAAAAGGAACAAAAAACACTACGGATAATTATTCAGGATAAAATATAACATGTATAACAAAAAAAGAGGTTCATATAAAACCTCTTTTTTTATTATATCAATATGTGAAGTATCTTATCTCACGGTTGAAATATATTCATTCAATTCATCCACGTTAGAACTGAACTGGAATACGTCATTCACGATGAAAAACTTGTTTCTTTCCGTGCAACGCACATAAGCGAATTTGGCAAATTCCAGTTTTTTATCCTCAAAAGAGAACAGTTGGCAGATGTCTTTTACTTGCTGTGCAGAAAGACAGTTGGATGAAGCGATATTTTTTGCGGTGCTTAATTTCGTGTCGTCAAAAGATTGTGCCTTGATACTGGCTTTTGCAGATTCAAAATCGCCGCTATTCATAGCAAACATACATCCTGTGTTCGATGATACGGGGGTATCGTTATAATATCCGCCGCTTTGGGATGATGAAGTAGTGGTGGTAGTGGTTGAAGTCATCGTTCCGCCCAATCCGATATTTGCATTTACGTTCATATTGACGTTTTCACCGGTTACGGGATCAATCACATTCACGTTCATCCCTACACCACCGGGTGTACCTACCGTGGTAGTCGTGGTGGTAACGGAAGAGCCGTAAAATACGCTGTTGTTCACCGATTCGGACGAGCGGAATGTTACCACACCCATATCCGCCGGAACGTTGTTTTGTGTATAGACTACTTGTTGCACGATAGGTTTTTGTGAATAGAAATTCATCACCCGCTCGCCTTTGTTATTTTTCTTGATTCTGTAAGCTACTTCTAATGGAAGGCCGTCTGCATCTTCTGTGAAGATGTTTTTGTCGATGGGGGCACTTTTATCTTCAAAAAGTACCTTTACTTTGTAATTGGGCATGGTAAGACCATCCACCATGACATTGGTCATTGGCTTGTCGTTTTGTTTGATGCCGTTCACCACTAAGTAAAAGGGATTTCCATCTTCGGAAAATACGGTAATCTTTGCTGGGATTTGGGCAAACACAGCAGAAGCCGATACCGTCATGACAGAAATAAAAGTAAAAAGTTGTTTCATGGTATTAAATTTGTAACTCTTAAAGACAATTTTAAAACCAAAGATGCTTACATTTACTAGTAATAACAACTAATTAACAAATTTGGATGAAGACAGTAGCGAGATTTTTGGTGACAGCCATTTGCGTAATCATAACTTCTTATATACTTCCGGGCATTGAAGTGGACGGCGTATTGTCGGCCATTATCGTGGCTGCCATCTTAGGTTTGTTGAATGCTTTTTTGAAACCGATATTGGTTTTACTCAGCATTCCCGTTACATTAATCACCTTAGGTTTATTCCTGCTGGTCATCAACGGATTTACCGTTTGGCTTACCGGCCAAATCGTGCCTGAATATTTCTTTGTAAAATCCTTTGGGTGGGCCGTTTTATTCAGTGTTGTTTTATCTATCATTAATTCTATTACCGAACGGATTTTGGGATTAAAGGAAGATAGAAAGGAGTAATTAATACGCTACTGTATTATTGTATAACGTCTGGCTGAATAAAATGTAGTGGCGTAGTTTCCTCCACGTGCTGTAGTATTGGTTAATGTGCCTGTACTTGTGCGGATGATTTGTAGGCTTACTTTTTCATTTTTGCGGAAATCCTTCAATTTTTCCGGTGTTATATCCACTGATGCTGTTGTAAATGCCAACTCAACGTTGACACTGTCGCCACGCATTTCCAGTTTCATTTCTTCGCCGTTTTTTAAAGGACGGCCTTTTACGTTTAATGTGTTGGTGCCATCTTTTTTTAGTTTGATGTCACCCTCCATTATTTCGGCAGCATTGAGGAGGATGGTGTTTCTATACGATTTTTTATCTAGGTCGATAAATTCTACGTCGATAAGTTCATTTACAGCACCTGATTTTTTTGTATATACATAATGTGCGCCGCCTAATAAATAGGTTTCCAATCCCATTTCGTTTCCGTTGCAGATGGCATCCGAAGGCTCGGATAAAACAATGGTCGTTCCATTGGGTCCGGCTGCCCTGTATTCGGCATTCACGGTCAACAACTGTTCTTCTTGGTCATAAGTAACAAAATAACCTTGATGGATTTCACTCTGCGAAATATGTTTACTTTCCATCACCTCGTTGGAGGGACATGCCGTGAGCAATAATACGGCGGTTGACAGTGAAACTAGGGCGAACAGTTTATTTTTCATAAGAAGGATATATAGGCTAAATGTATGCATAAAAAAACCTGCCGAAAATTGAGAAAATTATCGGCAGGTCCATATAAGCTGTTTGTACTATTTGTTTACTTTAGCTTTGATCGTCAGCACCGTTTGTTGTGGCTCGGTATTGGCCGTGATGGTTACGTTTTTGGTTTGGTCACCTTCTTGTTCGCCTGGGCTATATACCACACGGATTTTGCTGGACGCACCCGGTGCAATAGGCTCTTTTGGATATTCAGGAACAGTACAACCGCATGAGCCTTTGGCATCGGTAATTACCAACGGATTTTTACCGGTATTCGTAAATACGAATTCATATGGATTCTCCGTTTTTTGTTTGATGGTCCCGAAATCATGGTCCATTTTCTTAAAAGATATGGTAGTCGGTGGGCCGGTAGGAGCCGGAGGAGGTGTCTGTTGCTGTTGCATAGACGGGTCGAGTGGCGTGATGCCATTTTGTTGAATGCCCGCATTCTGTAAAGAGCCATCAACCGCTGTTGCTGTTGGGTCTGTAGAAAAATCGTTTGGCTTGCCTTTGGATAGATCATATATAAAATATGAATTACCCAAACTTACCACAAGGGCTATACCGCCTAAAATTGTACCTAGATTGTTTTGCATTGATGATTTAAATTTCTTGTAACAAATTTAGTTTTTAAGATCAATTAAAAAAAGAATTAACGCCGATTTATGAATACCGGTAAAAATACATAAGTGGCATCGAAACCTAATATTCTACTTAGCGAGTACCATTTCTTTCAGTTTATCTTTTTCAAGAGCCTCCACTGCCGCCATGAAGGCAGGATCGCGTTCGTTGCTGATAGCCATGAACTCATTATCGTCCCAAAGCAGGCGGGCAATATTGGCCTTGAGCATGATTTCCGAGTATTTCAATACGTTCGGGTTCAGTTCCGACCAAATGATCGGCTGTCCTTTTTCCACGCAAAAGCGAGAAAATTGGTCCAATAATTCCCGGCTTGGGTTAAAAGCATTACGGAACTTATCGAAAGACGGAAAGTTTTGGATTAAATCTTTGCGGTTGCGGTTCGTATATCTTACGGCAAAGCGATACAACAAATTCTTTTTATTCATTACTTCCACGATGGAATCTTTACTCAACGAATCCAACGGGACAAAGATGTCGGGCATGATGCCACCGCCGCCATATACGGTACGGCCGTTTTTGGTATTGAATTTCAGGCTATCCGGTAAGTGGATACTGTCTAAAGTCGTTAATTCGCCACGCTCGAAGCGTTTTTTTAATTCCTCGTAGTATTTATCTTTTCCTTCGTTATATGGTCTTTGGATACTTCTGCCGGTTGGCGTATAGTATCGGGCGGTGGTAATCCGGGCCGCCGATCCATCCGTGAAATAATAGGTGTTTTGTACCAGACCTTTCCCAAAAGAACGTCTTCCCACGATGACGCCACGGTCCAAATCCTGTACGGCACCCGAAACAATCTCGCTGGCGGATGCCGAACCTTCATCTATCAATACGGCCAAACGCCCGTCCTCAAATATGCCACCGTTTTTGGTGAAGTAATTTTTACGTTTTGACTCCTTTCCTTCGGTATAAACGATCAGTTCGTCCTTGGACACAAATTCATCCACCATTTCCACGGCGGCGTGCAGATAACCACCAGGATTTCCCCGAAGATCCAAGATTAGGTATTCCATGCCTTGTTTTTTCAGTTTTTTTAGTGCCGCCTTTAAATCTGCAACGGTTTGTGATCCAAAACGTATAACCTTCACATATCCGATTTCTGAATTCACCATATAAGTGGAAGTCACGCTTTCTATCGGAATCTTATCCCGGCGTATTTTATACGTCAGCGTATCTTTTACGTCTTCGCGAAGCAGCCGCAGGGTAACGTCAGAACCCTTTTTTCCGCGTAACAAATTGGAAATCCGTATGGCGGTGATGTCGATTCCGGCAACCAATGAATCGCCTACATAAATTACTTTATCGCCAGGGCAAACGCCGGCACGGTCTGCCGGCCCGTCCTGTATGGTAGATACGATGATGAGTGTATCGTCATCATTGTTATATGAAATTCCCACTCCTTCAAAACTGCCTTGTAGCGGCTCGTTTGAGTTTTTTAGCTCGTCGGCCGTGAGGTAGTTGGAGTGTGGATCAAGGTCTTTTAGAATAGCTTTTATCGCAGTCTCAGTTGATTTCTTGGTATCGTAATTATCTACATAATTTGTTTGGAGCATGGTAAACAACTTATGTAGTTTCTGCATGGACTCCCCCAAATCATCGGATTGGGCTTTGGATGGGATAGAAATTATAGAGAAAAATATCGAAAAGGTGAGAAAATAGAGACTTTTACGCATAACCGAAAATTACTATATAAAGGTAACGTAAAAAATAGCCTTACAGTTGTGGTTAAGTGGAAATTTTAATGGAAAATGGATAATTGAAAGTTGAAAAAGGTCACATCCTTCACTTCCAATTACCCACTTTTACGTAGCGAGGCGGAGCATGAGGCTCTGCATTAATAATTTACTAAACCCCGATTTTCTCTAGGGAAGCCTTCACCCGGCTTTCAATTTGGGCAGAACGGTTGTCCGAATCGAAACGGACGAATTTTTTACCGGTAATTTGTTCGTATAAATCAATATAACGGTCGCTGATTTCTTTCACAAATTCATCGGGCATGGTAGGCATGGTTTGGCCTTCTAGGCCCATAAAGCCTTGTTCTATCAACCATTGGCGAACAAATTCTTTTGACAGTTGCTTTTGGGGTACACTTTTGTCCTGTAAATCTTGGTAAGTATCGGCGTAGAAGTAGCGTGAACTATCCGGTGTGTGGATTTCGTCCATCAAAATGATTTCGCCTTCGTGAAAACCGAATTCGTATTTAGTGTCTACCAAAATCAAACCGCGTTCCATGGCTTTTTCATGGCCAAATTTGTATAAGGCGCGGGTATATTCCTCGAGTTTGTTCCATGTTTTTTCGTCTACAATGCCTTGCGCCAAGATTTCTTCTCTGGAAATATCCATGTCGTGGCCTTCGTCAGCCTTGGTGGCCGGTGTAATGATGGGTTCAGGGAATTTGTCGCTTTCCTTCATGCCATCAGGCATTTCGACGCCGCAGAGCATGCGGTGCCCGTCTTTGTATTGTCTCCAGGCGTGGCCGGACAAATAACCCCGGATGACCATTTCCAATTTAATCGGTTCGCATAATTTTCCTACAGTAACATTCGGATCGGGCGTATCCATGATCCAGTTTGGCACCAGATCTTTCGTCAATTCCATAAAATGGGTAGCGATGCCATTCAAAACCTGTCCTTTGAAGGGAATGGCACGAGGTAAGATATGGTCAAACGCCGAAATACGGTCCGAGGCTACCATCACCAAGTATTTATTGTTGATGTTATATACGTCGCGCACCTTGCCCTTGTAAAGATTTACTTGGCCAGGGAATTGGAATTGCGTTTCGTTAATGGTATTGAAATTCATGGGGTGTTATTGTTTAGTTCTATTTTAAATGTTAGAAGCCGACAAGCGAATTGTTCAGGTTTGGTTATTTGGGTTAGAATTTTAGGTGTTTAGGATTGTGCGTTTGCTACCACTTACCGCCGCTCCCCGCTAAAGCCTTTCTTTCGTTGCCTACTGCCCATGGCCTGTTGACTTTTTATCTTCTTTCGATTTTTTCTCGGCCAATTCCTGATTCTTGAGCTCATCTTTTTCATAGGCTTCCAAAATCTTTTTCACCAAACGGTGGCGGATGACGTCCGATTTATCGAAATGTACGAAGCCTATATCTTTTACCTTGTTCAATAATTGCATCGCTTTCTGTAATCCTGAATCGCGGTTGCGGGGTAAATCGATCTGCGTTAAATCTCCGGTGATGATGAACTTGGCCGAGTTTCCCATCCGCGTCAGGAACATTTTCATCTGCATCTGCGTGGCGTTCTGGGCCTCATCCAAAATCACGAAGGCATTGTCCAGCGTACGGCCGCGCATATAGGCGAGCGGTGCGATTTGGATGGTGCCGCCGTCCATATATAATTTCAGCTTATCCGGCGGAATCATATCACGTAGGGCATCAAACAACGGTTGTAAATACGGATCTAGTTTTTCCTTCAAATCACCGGGCAGGAATCCCAAGTTTTCACCGGCTTCTACGGCCGGCCTGGTCAAAATGATTTTACGGATTTCCTTATTTTTCAAAGCCTTCACCGCCAAAGCCACGGCAGTGTATGTTTTACCCGTTCCCGCGGGACCGATGGCGAATACCATGTCGTTATCCGCCACAGCTTTAATCAACACACTTTGGTTTGGTGTCCTTGCCTTGATCACCAATCCATCGTTACCGATAAGGATGGCATTACCCGGATGTCCGTCCTTCTGTGGCTCATCGTCCTTGTCGGGCATGGATCGGGTAATGATTTCATGGATTTTACTGTCGTCTACCTGACCATAGCGGTCGAAATGTTTCAGCAGACGCAAAAGGCCGTCGCGCAGCTGCTCTATTTCGGTTTCTTCGCCATGTATCTTGAGTTCCGAACCGCGATCGATGATCTTCAGTTTGGGGAACAGGTCACGTATGATTTTCAACCGGGAATTATTCGCACCGAAAAGCTCTACCGGGTTTATGCTGTCAAAAACTATAATTTTTTCGCTCAAGTATTCAATGATTTTCCGTTTACCCATCATCGGCCTAAAAAACACGAAGCAGTTTATTACCTTTGATGGGTCAAAAATAAATAAAAAAACACCGCAGAAAACATCATGCCAATCATTACCCTGCTGACAGATTTGGGCACTGCCGATTGGTACGTGGGTACGCTCAAAGGGCGGTTGATGAGTCTGTTGCCGGGTGTAGAGATTGTTGATATTACGCATCATGTTCCAAAATACGATGTGCCCAAGGCGGGATTTATCCTTAGAAATAGCTATTCGTGGTTTCCGGACGGAACCATCCACATCATCAGCGTGGATTCTTCCGTGAATTTTGAGAAGCCTTTTGTGGCTATCCGTTTTGCCAACCAGTATTTCATCGGAACGGACAATGGTATTTTTTCATTGGCATTTGGCGAGCAGCCTTTACAATCTGCGGTTACCTTAAAAGGGGTGGAAGAGGATTGGCAATCTTCGCTGTTTCAGGCCCGCGATATTTTTGCCAAGGCTGCGGCTTTGTTGGCTAAGGGAATCCCGATCGAAAAATTGGGGAGTCCGCTGCCCAAGCTGCACCAGATGTATGCTTTCAATCCGGTGTATGGTCCCGCGGGAATTTCGGGCAACGTATTGTATGCCGACGATTTCGGTAATGTGATGACCAACATCACCAAAACGGAATTTGAACGTCATACGCAAGGCAAAAACTTTTCCATTATGCTACGTCGGGAAAGATATAACATCAGAAAAATTGGCCGCTCTTATACCTCATCTGCACAAGGGGAGACGGTGGCACTCTTTAATTCGTCTGGATATCTGGAGATTGCTATCCACGGTGGATCGGCACATACTTTGTTGGGTTTGAATATTGGGGATAAAATAACAGTGTTGATAGATGATCAGGAGAATAGTTAGGCTAGAGTTTCATCCCGAAAAGGTAGGGGAGTTCATGGCATTTTTTAATGCCAACAGAAAAACCATCGCGTCGTTTCCGGGAGTGATTTCGTTAGATTTTTACAAGGATGCTTCTTTGGAGAACGTTTATTATACATTCAGCATCTGGGAAAGTGAAGAAGCCCTGGAACTATATCGCGATTCAGAAATTTTCAAATCGCTTTGGGGTTATGCGAAGCAAAGGTTTGCAGGAAAACCGCTGGCATATAGTTTGGCCGAAGTTTAGATTCTAGATATCAACGACTTGATTAGCCAAAGGTAATAAGCCATGAAAAATTTATCCGTCCTTACCCTGCTTATTCTTACTTTCCTTGTTTCCTGTGGAATAAAACCGGGCCATATAAAATTCACACAGAAAGATTTGGATTCAACGCTCTGTCGACCGTCCCTCAGCGTGAATAAATGCCCGGACAGTTCATATGCCATTAAACTGGACGGAAACGATTTGCATTTGGTTCAGTCATTTTATGGTTCTGGCGATGGAAACGGGATTTACTATTATCTGGTAAAATATAATTCAGATACCATCCAATATCTAGACTCTATCCATTGTAATTGGGACGATGATTTAGCAAAAGCGGAAAGAATTGTATATGATTTTCAGCATGATTGGTTTATCGGTACCGGCGAGGGGTCGGGAAGCGGCGATTTAAGTTTGTCGAAAACAATCTATCGGATAAAGGATAACAAATTCATTCAGTTATTTGAGTATGCTGATTATTGGAGCATGGTCGACCCAGACACAAATCCGAAAATTACCGTATCTGTTGATAATGAGATTTTGCAAATGAATAAGGATGAGATTATTCTCCAGAGTAGGTACGAGGAGGGATATATCAATGCCAATGATGATGTGACTGTTACAAAAACCGTATTTGACACGGCGACATTCGCATTTAACTTGAGTTGTGGATGTTTCAATTGGCAGAAATCATCAAACACTTCTTTTGAAAAATATTGGAAAGGTGAAGATTTTCCTTATCCAGAATTCAACAAATAGCTTTAATTTAGCCAATAAATTATGGGAATGCAATTAAAACACGGTTGGAAGCAGATTATTACGGAAAACGATTTTCACGCAGCTTTAAAGGAATCGGAAGAACGCCCGGTAGTTATATTTAAGCACAGCACCACGTGCGGCATCAGCGCCCATAAGTTTTTCGATATGGAAAATGATTGGAACGCTACGCCCGAAGAAATCGGCTTTTATTATTTGGATCTGTTGGCTTTCCGACCTATGTCCAACCTGGTGGCGCAAGAATTGGGCGTGATGCATCAATCTCCCCAGATTATTGTTTTGAAGGATAGAAAACCGGTGGCGCACACATCACATGCTTATGCTACGTTTGATTTTGTGAGGAAAGTGGTATAAAATCTCTTTTGCTCTGTCCTGCCAGGCTTCATGTATATTAGCAGCAATGGAAGTGCCACAGCGCACTATTTGTTTAGATAAAACAAAGTCTTTTTATTTCAACATAGCTTTATAGAGTTTGATAATCTGTAAGCTAAACTCAAAGGATTTTTCTTGTACGATACTGGTTTTCAAGGTGGTTAAGTTTTATTGATGAATCTCAAATTTATAAAAACATTTTGATTTCAACTAAAAACTAAAGACTCAACATTAAAAACTTCAAGGTATTCGTCTAATAGAATTTGCCATACCATCTACGTTGTTATTTTTGGAGAAATTTAAGCACATTATGCGTAAAGTTTCTTTGTATTATACCATGTTGTTTGCCCTGCTTACCGTGGCTTTGGCCGCTGAGGCACAACGTAAGGGTTATTGGCAGCAACGCGCCGAATATAAGATGGACGTTGATTTCAACGATAAAAACCATCAATATACCGGAAACCAGACGCTCACGTATTACAATGAGTCGGGTGATACGTTGCATCGGGTGTATTATCATTTATATTTCAATGCGTTCCGTCCGAACAGTTCGATGGATGTCCGTTCGCGCGAATTGCGCGATTCCGATCCACGCGTGAAGGACCGGATTCAAAAACTGAAGCCCGATGAGGAAGGCTGGCATGAAATAAAAAGCCTGAAACAGGATGGTGCGCCAGTTACTTACCAAGTGGAAGGTACCATTTTGGAAGTAAAATTGGCCAAGCCGATTTTGCCGGGGACGAAAACCGTATTCGAGATGCAGTTTCAGGCGCAGGTGCCGATACAGATTCGTCGTAGCGGTAGATATAATGCGGAAGGCGTAGCGTATAGCATGAGCCAATGGTATCCAAAACTGTGTGAATATGACAACGAAGGTTGGCATCCGGACCCTTATGTGGGACGTGAATTTTATGGCGTATGGGGAGATTTTGACGTGAAGATTTCCATCGCCAAGAAATTCATTTTGGGAGCCACGGGCGAATTACAGAATCCGCAAGCCGTAGGATATGGTTATGAGGATAAGGCAAAAGCATTGGCATTGCCGGCGGGCGATAAAATAACTTGGCACTTCGTGGCGAAAGACGTACATGATTTTGCCTGGGGTGCCGATGCGGATTATGCACATGACCAATTGCAAGTGCCGAATGGCCCGTTATTACACTTTCTGTATAAAAAAGACCAAAAATATTCTCCGTTTTGGAAAGACTTCCAACCTTATATGTCGCGCTTTTTTACGGAAATGAGCCGTCGCTTCGGTAAATATCCATATCCGCAGTTTACTTTTATACAAGGTGGAGACGGAGGTATGGAATATCCGATGCTGACCTTGATTACGGGCAACCGTTCATTGGGCAGCTTGGTGGGCGTGAGTGTCCACGAAGCCATCCACAATTGGTATTATGGTGTATTGGCCAGCAACGAGTCCAAATATCCTTGGATGGACGAAGGTTTTACGACATATGCTTCCGAAGAATTAATGGATTTCCTTTTCGAAAAAAATGATCCCAACCGCCAATTGGATAATTACAAACAATATTTATATCTGGACAGTGTGGGTTACCGCGAGCCTATGAGCACGCATGGAGATTGGTTCCACAACAACATGGCTTACGGGATCGTGGCTTATCCGTCGGGTGCGGTTTTCTTAAACCAATTGAGTTATATCATAGGCCAGGAGAAATTTGATGCCGGTATGTTGCGTTATTTTGATGAGTGGAAATTCAAACATCCGTCTCCTCAGGATTTTATCCATTCCATGGAAAAATCGTCGGGTATGGTGTTACAATGGTATCTGGAACAATTCATCTATTCCACCAATAGCATCGATTATTCGTTGTTGGAAGCCGAGGAGAATGGAAAGAAGACCACCATCAAATTGACTAACGTAAGCGATTTCCCGATGCCGTTGGATGTAGCCGTAGAGTATAAAGACGGCAAGACGGATTATTTCACCATTCCGTTGGATATTATGCGCGGCGCAAAAAATAAGGATGGAAATATCTCATATACCGTATTGCCCGATTGGCCATGGGTAAATCCAACGTATGAGTTTACGGTAGACAGCAAACGTAAAGACATCAAAAGGATTGAAATAGATCCCTCCGGAAGGTTGGCAGATAAAAAGCGCACCAACAATAAAGTGGTATTCCAATAACTAAATTATATCAATTATAACAAGGAAAGGTGCTTCATAAGCACCTTTCCTTGTTATATAAACTGTCATGAGACTACTATTTACTGCTTGCTGCCAGCCTAGTTTATTTTTTCTTTTTCTTAGGCTGGGGCGGTTCATACACCAATCTTACAAAAGCGCTAAATCTTTCATCGTCGATGTTAACGGGAACACCAGCCGCAATGCCCACCAAAAAATTCTTCGTGATTTCTACCCGTAGTTGAGGTCTCACAACCATTTCAAACTGCTTATCCACGATGTCCTTATTCAATTCTATGCCCACGAAATGCCGTGTTCCGGGAATCATGTAATGGAAACTCGTGTTGATTTGGTAAGAAAAATCCCATTGGCCATTCCTGAAATCCTGTTCAAAAGTGGGGCCGGTGTATACCATGGTGTGGAAATTCTTTCCCCAACGTTTGGCTATAATGAAGAAAGGATTGTATTGGTTTGAATGCACAAACAGGTCTGAACGGTAACGGTTGAAATCGGCAAAGATTGTTTTGTTGGTATAGCCCAATGCCATGGAGGTCTTTAATTTTTCACTCACGAAACAAGTCCATTGCAGCGAAAAATTAAAATCGTCATGGCTCCCGGGCACGGAATCGGTGACACCTTTAGCCCTTACGTTGAACGTAAAGGGAACCTTGACCTCAATGCCCAACCTGTTGATGGGCGCAAACGCGTATTGGATGGACGTTTCATACGTATTGTATTTCAGATGGTCCGAAAGGCCAAGCGTCATGTTGATTTCCTGTTCTCCCTTTCGGGCACCCAAATCGCGGGCCAGGTCATTGAATAAAGGCTCGGCATGCAATACCTTCGGCGGGCCGGGTTTGCCTTCCGTTTCGCTGATGTACAGGCTGTCTTTGAGGCTTTTCTTTGCCCGTTCGGCCCTTTTGCTTTGTGAATAGGCTTTGGGCGAGAGAGTAAATAATAATAAGGTGCAGAATAAGTATTGCTTCCCCATATTGTGTTTTTTATGGGGGAAAGCAAAATATATTCCGGCTATTCCACCCAATATAAATGTGTGGAAATCGATATAAATGTTTGGGCGCTAAACTTTATTATCATCAAAACGTAATTTGTATGTTTATTAACCCTACATTTGTACTTTATTGAGTATATTAATTCAGGACGACAGCTTTTTATTGTCAATTTTAGTACTGCCGGTCTTCAGTTTTCTCTTCTGCTTTGAAACTCATTTTTATTTATTTTATTATTTTTTTTCAGATGAACATTTTTGTTTCAAATTTGAGCTACGGTGTTAGCAGCGAGAACTTAAGAGAAGTTTTTTCGGAGTATGGTGAAGTATCTTCAGCCAAAGTGATCGAAGACAGAGAAACTAACCGCTCACGTGGTTTTGGTTTTGTTGAAATGTCTGACGCAGACGGTCAAAAAGCCATTGATGGCTTAAACCAAGCAGAGTATGATGGAAAAGTTATGTCTGTATCTGTAGCCCGTCCAAAAGAAAATTCTGGCGGCGGTTCTTACGGCGGCGGCGGTGGAAACCGTGGCGGTGGTGGATTCGGCGGTAATCGTCGTAGCTACTAGTCAGTAGAAATATTGGTTATGAAAAAGGTGCTCCATCGGAGCACCTTTTTTTGTTATAAAATTATTCCTCTTGCTTTAGCAGGATTATGAAAACTGTTTATAATATTTCTCATTCACACGACTGCAATGCCCGTTGGAATTTTTCGCGGAACACTTTTTGTTGGCCGCTGCCAGGAAATGGCAGTCTTTCATCGATTACGTTATAACCGTTTGATTTGAGGATTTTCTGACATGTATCATACACGTTAGATTTTATTAGGATAATCGGGGTTTCTCTATCAATCGTCATTTTGATCCTCTCCAATAATACCTCGGCATCCTTATCGGTTATGTCGCCAGAAATACTAGTGGGAACTTCGCTTACATCCATGAGCCAATAACCGTCTGAACGGAATTCTTCGAGTAATTCTTGTTTTAGGAGTGTATTTCTCCCTGAAGCCAAATATTGTTTTTTCAGTTTAGGGTATAGAATCCCCATTATTTCTAAAAAAAGGGAGTCTTGTTTTTTTACATCTTCAAAGTAGAAGTACCTATCCAACGCACACGGCGGTGCTTCTGCCACAATCAATACGCTGATGGAAGTCGGTTCATACTTTTTACGCGCGTTTATGTATATGTTTTTTAAGTATGTTACATCATCTTTCATTGCCACAATCTTACAATCTGCAGTCTTATAAATATTATGCGGAACACCACTGCTTAAAATAAAAACTCTGAAAAGGGATTTAGTTTTCCTCCCCTGGATTGAATTCCGTAGGCTGTTGGTAGTTGATTATTTCTGCCGGTTTGGTTTTTATCCGTAAACGAAGAAAACTCAATATGCCTGCCAACAAAATACAAACCAACGCGCCCCAATATCCGAACCCTAACGATATCGTTACCATGCCCCTTAGGTCGGCTTCGTTTACGGAATCCTTGAATGTATAACCGAGGATGGCGAGGGCTGTCACACCCAATCCGCCCACGATGGTTCCCACGAGTTCTTCTTTTTTGAATTTGATGAGATATACACCCAAACCTATTACTGCTGAACTTAGCGCGATGATCGCCCAAACGTTCGGATCCACGCTTTTGCTGTTGGACGAATTACTGCTGTTGCCAAGAGAGGTATTGGCCGTGATTTCTTTTCCGGTCACCAAATTGATTCCGCTTACGGTAGCAATTTTAGTATCGCCACATTTGATGACGAAAAATGAAAAGAAAAAAAAGACGATCCCCAATCCGTAGGATGCCGGAACCAAAGGTCTTTTACGGACAACGGCATTTAGGTTCGTGGGGATTTCGATGGTTACTTTTTTGTTTTGTTCGGGTTGGGATGTCGTTGTTTCCATGTATTGTTTAAAATAGACTGCCAAATATTGTTATAATCCGTGTGAGGATAGGATGAAGTTATAAAAAATATTTGAAAAGGTATATTAGGATCCTTTTGGTCGCATAGGATTTTTTAATCTTCGGTTGCCTCTATGCCCAATTGCTTCAGCCGCTCCAAGTTGTCTTTCATGGCCTGGAGTTGTTCGGCCGTATGGCCTTGCCAATCCAGGACTTCTCCGATGATGCGAATAGGACTTGAGGTTCGGTATGATTTTGTGGGGTTTCCTGGGAACTTCTTGTCCGTTAGATTGGGATCATCTTCCGTTGATCCGGTAGGTTCTACGATGTAAATCCTTTCTGGTGATTCTCCCAAAGCCAGTTCGGCTCCCCAAATGGCAGCGTCTAATGTAGCCGTTAAATAGACATATTTTGCCTTATTTCTTTTCCCATAGTTTGATTGAAAGCCCGGACCGATCAGATCTCCCGGTTTTAGGTTGGCTTTTGTGCCGTGATAGTATGTTTCTGAATCTGGGCCGTTGGTGCCTTTGTTTAATTTGTCCATCCGTCTCTTTGTGTAATTAATCTGGGTTATATTTCTTCCCAGCCCGCGTTTTGGGGATCGTATTTCACAAAATCTTCCGAATCGGTAAATTCGGATGCCGTCATGCCTGCCTCAAAAATACTTTCCTTGTCTAAACCCGCGGTAAAGTATAAGCCGCTATGCGTCAGTAAGACATTAATCGAATATTGGGCGTGTGTAAACGTGATGTTATCCTCAGTTTCTGATTGGATGACATAATCATAATCCAACAGCCGTTGTTTCAGTTCCTCGTACTGTGGCTCGGTAAATGGTTCAAGGTTTGTCTCGTGATCGAAAAAATTTCCATCGTTCGATTGTTGTTCTCTTTCTTTCGTTTCCCGCCTGAACAATTGTATATCGTAACTCATATTTTTGTTCTATGGGATCCGCAAAATCTTTTCCATCTTTTTGCCCTTGGCCAACTCGTCCACGATCTTATCCAAGTACCTAACCTTTTGAGTCAAGGGATTCTCGATTTCCTCCACGCGGTAACCGCATATCAAGCCGGTAATCAGGTGCGCGTCGGGGTTTAAGTGGGCATCTTGGAAAAACGCTTCAAAAGTTGCTTTCCGGTTAATTTGGTCTTGCAGTTGTTTATCATCAAAACCGGTGAGCCATGCGATTACTTGGTGTAATTCTTCTTTGGTACGGCCCTTTTTTTCCACTTTGGTGATATAGTGTGGGTATACCGAAGCAAACGTCATGTTTGCCATCCGTTCATCATGCGAAGCGGTAGTTTTCATCACTTATTTTGTTTTATTCGTTGATGACGGGTTCCACGAGTTTAATTAACTTATCGAGGGATTCCTGCCAGCCCAAATAACAAAGTTCTACCGGAATTTGCTCCGGAATCCCTTCCTGGGTAATATTGATTTCCGTACCGGCGGATACTTCCTTCAGCCACACGGTCGTGATCATTTCTCCGGGTAGGTTGGGGTCGTCGAATGTATCAGAATATTGGATGAATTCATCCGGCTTTATTTCTACGTAATGGCCACCGAACGAATGGCTTTTTTGTGTGGTAAAGTTGTAAAACGACATCCTGAAATTTCCGCCCGACTTAAAATCCATTTGGTGTACCGTACACAAAAAGCCATATGGCGGCGACCAGGTTGCCATGGCATCAGGATTGGAAAATGCCCTGAAGACTTTGTTTGCGGGGGCTTTTATTACCCTGTGCAAGCTTACTGTATTGTTTGCCATAAAACTTCTTATTTATATCCACTAAATTAATGGTTTTTATAAAACTAAGAGAATGGAAAATACAGATTTTACTTTCTTTTCAATAATTGTCTGATGGATGCCAAGTGCCCGAACAAAACTATCGGAACAATGAATGTCGGCAACCAACTAAAAGGAAAATGTAATATCGCAATGTTGGGTTGGTCAAAGGCAAATTTTTGGATGGGTGAGGGGGCCGAAAACAAAGCATTCAAAACAATGTTTACCAAAAGGCCAAGACAAACAAAATTCCATAACAAAATACCGTTTCGTCCAATTTTGTTTTTTGTAAGCCCAAAGTAAGCGATGAACGGTGCCGTTATACCAGCGACAATGTCAAAATTTCGTCCTTCAAAAGTCATGAGCTCCGGTATCGCCTGATGTAGAAAAAGCCAAAGCAAAACAATTTCAACGGGAATTCTTATGATGTTTAAATAAGTGAGGTTTTTAAGCGGTAAGCTATCTATAAATAGTCTGCCTTTTGGGGCGGCAAACAATAGTATAATCGTCAAAATCGCCGGTAAAATACCGACCAACATGATTTTGGGCGGAAAGGTATTGGTGTCGGCGCTGTAGATATGATTTAACGTGAAAATAGCCTGTATTGCCAACCAAATGGTTAAACCAATAAACAAGGGTGCTGATTTTTTCCTTGTCTGTTTGGACTCAGAACTTCTGATTGCCCAAACAAAAAGCAGTAGCGTGGCAACTGCAGTCAGCACAAAAACTGCTGAAATGTATATGGGCAGATTTTCTATCATGTTACTTTCTTTAATCGGTATCCAATGGTAATTTACCGTTTGTGGTTTGGCTAATTGATCAATCCTTCAACATGAATTTTTGATCCCCGAAGCTTCGAAATCACATAATTCGTTTTAACCTACGCTATCAAGCCGGTTCCCACAGCTCAATTTTGTTGCCTTCCGAGTCCATGATGTGTACAAATTTGCCATAGTCGTAAGTGGCGATTTCATCTAGGATGGTTACCCCGTTTTCCTTCAGTTGGTTTATAAGTCCTTCAATATTTTGTACGCGATAATTGATCATGAACTCCTTGGTAGATGGGGCAAAATATTCGCTTCCTTTTTTAAACGGACTCCATTGGAGGGAATTGATTTCGTCTGGTCTGTCCAGGTTTCTGGATTCAAAGGTGGACCCCCAGTCATTCACGTTAAGTCCTAAATTTTTGGCATACCATTCCCTAGTTTCCTTAGGGTTCTCCGTAAAAAAGAAAATACCGCCGATGCCCGTCACCTTGGGGGTTGTATCGTCAGCTGAATGATGGTTTTCCGTTTGTTTTTTTTGCTCTTCCATATTGTGTTTTATCGTGGCGCCGAATATTGAGTGTACCAAATGTATAAAATCCTGATAGGATTGCAAGGCTTCTTGGAGCGGCTAGGGTTGTACTTTTTGTGCATCCAGTTTTGTGGGCGAATAACCAAAATGTTTTTTGAAAGCAAAGGAAAAATGCGATAAATTCTCAAAGCCCGTTTCATAATAAACTTCAACCGGTTTCCTGTTTTTTTCCGTTAGTTGGTAATGTGCCAGTTCCAAACGCTTTTGGGTAAGCCACCTTTGCGGTGTGGTATGGAAAGCCTTGTGGAAATCCCGTTTGAAAGTCGTCAGGCTGCGGCCTGTCAGGTAACCAAATTTTTCCAACGGCATATTGAACATAAAGTTCTTTTGCATAAAAGCAACCAAATCAATCCGGCCGGGTTCTTCAAGATTGGCTAGGACATCATCGATGTCCTTATCGATCGTCCGCAGGATGGAGATGGCTTCCGTAATCTTTAATGAAGCGATGTTTTCCGGGAATTTTTCTTGCACGTCAAAATAGGGGATCAACGAAGCAAGGCAGCTTTCGAGTAAAGGATGATGGGTGAAACAATGTATTTTTTGAGTCGGCAAAACGTTGGGTCTTATGTCCAGTTGTGCATAAAATTCCCTGAGCCGGTCTATGGACAAATGCATGACCACCGATTTGTGGGGTTTTCCGTCCTTCGGGTAATTGATGATGGTGGCCAATTGATTCCTGGGGATGAGAAAAATATCACCGGCCTTGAAGAGATAACTTTTGTTGGCCTGTATGATTTTTGTTTCACCCGAAATGAACCACACAAGCATGTGGTGGTCAAATACTACTTCCGTCTTAAACAGCTTGTCTTCGTAACAAGAAAGTTTGATGTCGGGCGTTATGTATTTTAACTGAAAGTCCATATGGCTTGTGTGGTCGTAAAGTTACACATTCAATCCACCCGGAATTTTATGCCGGTCATTTTCTCACTCAAATCCCATAACCGTTTTGCATTCGCTTCGTCTAACGAGTAGGGCATGACGCCACTGTGCGTCGTAGGGCTGTCTGCCCATGCCGCAATATTTCCGTCTTCACAATACACTCCGCCCAAGTGATCGAGTAACGGGCTGGTGGCACACCAAACTGTCGTGGCAGCACCTTGCGGAATCGTTTTGAGGGAAGCCTGTATTTCGGGGAAGATGTTTCCATCTGCATCACAAAATCCCATTTGCAGGAACAAGTCCATCGATGCTTCCCTGGCCAATTCTGTTCCGCCGATGGAACCGGGATGTACCGAATAGGCCCTTACACCAAATGCTTTGGCGCGATTGTCCAGTTCATACGAGAACAAGTTGACGGCGGTTTTTGATTGGCCATAGCCTTGCAATGTTTCATACGGGCGATGTTCAAAATTGGGATCGTCAAAATCGAAAGGTGCAAAATGGTGCCCTTGGGAGGAGACGTTGATGACCCGAGCTCCGTCAGCTTGTTTTAGGGCTGGCCATAATCTGGCCGTGAGTAGGAACTGTGCCAAATAATTGGTGGCCAATTGGGATTCAATTCCTCGGATATCTCTGCGTAACGGTACCCACATGATACCCGCATTGTTGACGAGTAAATGTAGCGCCCTTCCCGAAGCCAAAAACTTTTCGGCAAAGACATCGATAGAGGTGGAATCCATTAAGTCCATTTCCTCTATTTCAACACGCGGAATTCCCGCCAAGTTTTTCTTGGCTTTCTCCACGTCTCTTGCCGGTACGATCACTGTTGCCCCAGCCCTGGAAAGCGTCAGGGTGGTTTCTAGGCCAATGCCCGTGTTTCCGCCCGTTACGATGGCAATTTTTCCGGTAAGGTCAATGCCTTTGATGACGTCGTTTGTCGTTGATGTGGCATTAAATCCTGAATTGATGGGTTTCTGCAAAGCCCCTGGATGAATGTTCTGTCCCATTTTTTATTGTTTTGTTGGGACAAAGGTAGACTGCCTTCATTTTGCCTACTTTGTTTAAACGTCTGAATGTGCTTTGTTCAAACGGCCGGTAGGTAAATGATGGAAAGGCATCAAGGCTCAGGAATACGTACGGTTATGTCTTACTCACCACCAAAGTCCCGTATTTGCCCTTAAAAAGATCGGCATATTCCGTAAGTTCCGTAAAACGCAAATTGGTTTCTCCTATTTCGGCAGTTTGTCCGGCCGCCAATTTTGCGCCATATCCGTACATGTAGGAGAACAGCGCCTTAAACGTCATCAGTGTGTCATTGCCTTCGGTGGCACTGCCCTTGTACGCCAATTCCGGTAAGCCGAATTGATGGTTGCCTTTCGTTACGTACCAAATGGTATTTGAGTCCACTATATATTTTACAAACCCGCCCGTAAACGAAAACCAGCTCCAGAAAGGCATTGATTTTTCCGTCAACATTTCTTGGCGCTCTTCGGCTATTTTGGGCAAGGAAGCCAATATCGTCGCTGTCATGGCCGATTCTATCACCAAGCCGATGGCATTGCCGTCTTCCGCCACAAAAGCATTCACCAGTTGCATCAATGCGTCATAAAGTACATGTGGGGGCGTGTTTCCGGTATTGATGCTGAACAATACATGGGCTTTGCTGTGTTTGAATTTGCTTTTGTCGTCCGCACTGAAATGGCAAACGGGTAGCACCTGGTCCAGCACCTGTTGGGGATAGGTAAAATATAAACCCGCCACCATGATTTTGTTTCCCAGGTAATTTCCGCTGAGCATCATGGACTTTTCGTCGGTATAGAACATATCGATGCTTAATGCATCGCCCAAAGCCTCTGAAATCCTTTTATTTAACGATTCTTCATTCAACTTGGGGATAGACTTGTATAACAACATAAACGAAATGCTTTCCTGCCGGTCCATCTCGGCTTGTGCCTTTTGGATGGTTTCATTTTTTTCGTATGGTTGTGTCGGTTCCGGTTTATCGTTTCCTTTCAGGAATTTTGAAAATAGTCCCATGTTGTATTGAATCCTTTATGTTGTTGAATAGTTGAATGCCGCGAAAATATTCATTTTTCTATGTTTTATCCAAGCTGGTTTGAAGTTTTTATGATGATTTTGGGTGTAAATTCCCTATTCCGGAATGTAAGTCGTTAATTCCGTGATGTAAGTAGCTCGTTCCGGAGTGTAAGTTGTTTATTCCGGGGTGTAAGTAGCTCATTCCGGAGTGTAAGTTGTTTATTCCAGGGTGTAAGTAGCTCGTTCCGGAGTGTAAGTTGTTTATTCCGGGGTGTAAGTATCTCGTTCCGGAGTGTAAGTTGTTTATTCCGGGGTGTAAGTAGCTCGTTCCGGAGTGTAAGTTGTTTATTCCGGGGTGTAAGTATCTCGTTCCGGAGTGTAAGTTGTTTATTCCGGGATGTAAGTAGCTCGTTCCAGAGTGTAAGTTGTTTATTCCGGCATCTGGGCTGATTTTTCAATGCTAAGGTAATGTAGAACTACTTTTTTAGGCTGGTAGTCCTACTATGCTTTTTTTATTTCGGTAAATTCCTTGAAGCGTGGTGTGCACAAAAATTCATTTTTCGATGTTTCCATCAACGCTTTTATCTTTTGTTTGGGAGAATAGCCCTTATAAGCCATTATTTATATAACCATCTGCTGATTAATCTTGTATAATTGGGCATCAACCAATATACCATGATACATACAACCAAACCGGATACAAAAAATGAGTTTATGAATTTGTTGTCGGGGATATGCACAAAATTTAATACGGGCAGTACAATCAGTGGAACAAGGAGGGATAAGGGATAAATTGCTGACCATGTAACCAGGTACTGTTTCCACCTCACGGGAGCTTTTGGATTTTCTTTTTCTGGCTGAAAAAGGAAATCCAGACCCGATTTGATTGTATAATTGTCATCTTTCGCAAAGAGCGGCCGTACTTTTTCGATCAGTTTTTTTCTATCGTCGGACTCCATCCAATTTTTTAAATGGTCGATGGTATCAAACCGGATGATGACGGTGTAATTAAAAGTCAGATTGGGAATGGGCCTGATGATTTGCCAATCGATATTGCCTTCAAAACTTCTACAAACGGGGCCAATCTCATTTAACCAATCTTCGTATCTGTCTTGTTTCCCATCTATAATATGATGGTTGATTACTACTGATGCACCTTGTTTTTCCATAAACTGATATGGTATGATTTGCTGTTGTATTCTCGCTGGCTGATGTCTATTGTGTCTTGAATAACTTGATCGTATAATCAAGCAACTTTTTGTTTCCGCGCGTGCCATGCCCCGGAACAATCATTTTCACGTTTGGATATGCATTTTTTACTTTTTCGACCGTACCGGACCAAGCGGCAACATTGGCATCACCCAAATAGCCTTTTCCCGCACCCCATTCCTTGATTAAACAACCGCCAAATAGGACGTTTTCGCTTGGAAAATAACCGACAACATTATCTCTTGTATGTCCTTCCCCGAAAAATTTGGCAATAACATTCTCATTGCCTACTTGTAAAACAAGGGAATCACTGAAGCTATTTTCTGGAACGGCAAAATTATTTTCTTTGGCCAATTCAATAGTTTTTGAATAGGCATAGGAAGGGATATTATTTTCATGAAATGCTTTGAGTCCCCCTAAACAATCGTTATGGAAATGCGTGGGGATAATGGCGTTTATTTTGCAATGAAGCGTTTCTTTGATCCATTGGATCAACTCTTGTGAACTTTTATCGTTGGAGGGCGTGTCGAAAACAATTGCTTCACGGCCATTTCTAACGATGAGGCCGTTACAGGGAACGTTCCCAAAATCGTTCGTCTGTAAAAATGAGGTATGTCCAAAAGCGTTTTCGGTAATTTGTGTGATCACCAAACCATTGGATTTATATACCTCTTTGGCTTTGAATACGTCCCGTTTTTGGGAATTGGAATTTAAATAGGTGATAGAAATGACAATGACCAATAACGTGTTTATGATGATTTTCATTTCTTATTTTTTGGTACTTCTACGAACATTTGGCTTATAATTCTTTTTCCAAAATGTTATATTCACTAAATTTCCCGTTCCAGGTTTCGCCGTTGGGAATAAATTCAATGAATTTAATTTCTCCGTCTGTTATATCTATCACATAGCCCAAACCATACTTCAACTCCTTTATTACGATGCGTTCCCCATTACTGAACAATGCATTTCTATCTTCCGTGATGAGGTTACTGTCCAGGTTTTCGTACACCAGGTGTACACATATCCCTTCGCCCATGGCCTCCCGTTTTTCTACTTTTAGATAGGGTAGGTGAGACGCAAATGATGGATATTTGGTCACCAGTTTCTCTAACAATGTGGATTCGAGGCTATTTAATTGTTGCATGGCGGATAAAGGTTTTTAATTAATATCCAAGAGGCTCCCTACTTGTGTGTCGCACTCTTAAAATTCTTATTTCGTTTATATCTGACTTTACTTGATAAGTAACCCTGTAACTAAAAACAACAAACGCCCTAAACTCTTTATTTGGGTCATCTTTTAATTTGTCTAATTCACAAATGAGTGGATTGTTTTTGATAAATCCAAGTCTTTCAATAATTGCTTTTTTAACAATCTTTGGTGCTTGATCACTTTGTTCTTCCAGGTATGCAAGAATTTCCTTAAACTGCTCCAGGGCATTGCTATCCCAGACTATCTTGAAAGATGCGGATTTTACCATTTAGAAAGTTCCTTGAGGGCATCTTTGTGTGAAACAGAATTGCCATTTTCAATGCGTGAAACCGCATCATTTAATTCTTTGTTATACTGCTTACTACTAATTCGTTTAGTATCATTGTCAACATTCAAAAAACTTTTGATCATTTCAAGAACCAAAGTTTGCTGCTTTGGAGATAGCAGGGGCAGATAATCATCTACTTGTTTTTTGATTGCAGTAGTTGTCATGACAATAATTTATAATTTAATCAAATTTACGAAAATTTAGAGTTGATGCAAAAACCATTAGATAATGTGCGCTTTTGCCTGATTAACCCTTCTTCAAAATCCTTTTTCCACACTGTCGTTAATTAGTTCTTCTGCATATTTCCAAATCGATGCAGAACCGTCTTTGATGGCTTTTTTCTTGTCGTACACTTTTTGGTAGGGCACATTGAATTCCGTCCACGTACCGCCGTTGTTTGATGTATTTTGAAGCAATGGTTCAAACCGATCCATCGATCTGGCAAATTTTGCTTCATCGGTCATGCCTTCTTCAAATTCTGTCCAAATGGCAATAAATTCTTCTGCCTGTTCCGTGGGCAGAAGCCCAAATATCCGTTTGGCGGCCATCAGTTCTTCGTCTGTATTCGTATGGTTTTTGGCGGCATCGTAAATAAAGGTGTCGCCTGCATCAATTTCTACGATGTCGTGGATTAAAACCATTTTCAACACCTTCAGCACATCAATGGGTTTGTCCGAATGTTTGGCCAACACGATGGTCATCATGGCCAAATGCCAACTGTGTTCCGCATCGTTTTCGTGTCTGTCGCTATTGAAGAGTTTGGTTTTACGTTGGATGTATTTCAGCTTGTCTATCTCTTTGATGAAATTGACTTGTTTTAATAAATCGTCTGTCGGCATGGTTGATATAATTAAATAATTCCGTCGTTGGCGGCTGTCTTGGTTATATCGTTTGGTAAGGTAGCCAAGTGTCCCTCTCTCCGCTTGCTTAAATTCATGGCTCTTTCAATCCGTGGCCGGTTGTATCGTTGAAGCATAATAGGATATAAGTGTAAGATGATATTTAGTATGAGCAAGGACAGGGATTTAACAAATCCATACTGGATAGCCACGAAAACATTAAATCCCAACACGATAAACAGGATGATTAAATGGCTTATTTCCGACTTTTTTGTTTGGAGATGTAAATTCACCAAAGACTGGGTATTCTTTTCTATCGGGTGCGCTTTCCGGATTATCTTTTCCCAACCGATCAATACCAAAAGCTTCCTGAAAACATTGATCCCCAGTTTTTCGTAGACTTTCCCCCTTTTTTCCCATGTCTTTTCGTTATAATAGGAAGAGGTGATCGGGCTTTTGAGCGTATCGATAAAAGGGGGGATAAATACCATCAACATAAAATTGAAAGCCCACGCGAAGGAGAATGTGTCGATTTTGATATAGTAAACCAACGCAGCGGTTGAGCCAATGGTAAGGACGGGGATGAGTATTAAAATGAATATTTTTTTCATGGATTGCTAAGATGTCGCACAATGAACAGATACATTTCTTGTAAAATTTACAGCGACAAAACTATGAAAATTTGCTGTGCAGGATTTTTAACTTTTTTGCCGTGCAGGATTTGTAATCCTGCACGGGTTCATCCGAATATTTTTTTGTGCGGGATGGGCGTAGCAGAGGTTTATGCGGTCCGTGGATGGATGTGCAATGCGGATTACAAATCCGCACCTATTGGGTGCGTGATCGCAAATCACGCACAGCTTGAAAATCACGCAGCGTAAAAATATAAGGAACTATGCATAATTTTGAAAAACCAACAAAAATCATTTATCTTGAAAATTAGTATAACTCCCAAAAACATAATTTATGTCAACAAGAAACGCTGTGCATGAAGGTTATGCATACTTCATCACATTAACCGTTGTAGATTGGGTCGATGTATTTACACGTCCTCGCTATAAACATATCATTCTCGATTCCCTTCGGTATTGCCAAAAAGAAAAAGGGTTAGAAATTTGGGCTTGGGTGTTGATGTCAAACCATTTGCATATGATCGCAAAGGCTGCGGATGATAAATCATTATCCGATATAATACGTGATTTTAAAAAATTCACAAACAAGAAAATAATAGAAAGTATCATCCATGAACCAGAAAGTAGGAGGGAATGGATGTTGTATAGATTTGAATATGCCGGGAAATATATAACGAACGTGAAACAATATTCATTTTGGCAAAAAGGATACGAGGCAAAAGAAATCCATAGTACGGAATTTTTGGAACAGAAGATCGAATATATACACCAAAACCCGGTGAGGGCGGAAATTGTGCTCGAGCCGCATCATTATTTCTATAGCTCGGCGGTTGATTATGCAGATGGATTGGGTTTGTTAGAGGTGGCTAAGGTATAGATATTGAAGTCGTGCAGGATAGAGCCCTGCACAAGATGGCGGAATTATGCGGCGCATGGAATGTTGTGGGTATTTATAGTTTTTTGGGTATCTAACGCGGATTACAAATCCGCACCTATTTGGTGCGTGATTGCAAATCACGCACAGCATGATAAAACTATGAAAATTTGCTGTGCAGGATTTGTAATCCTGCACGGGTTAGGTGCGGATTTGCAATCCGCAAAATATGTAGCGAATTACAAATTAGGCACAGCATGGCTTATTCTTTTCCGTTATATGCCGGATTAAAATCTACCATCCATTCAATACCGAACTTGTCTCTGAACATTCCAAAATAGGAACCCCAAGGGCTGTCGGCAATGGGTACTTCAATGTTTCCGCCGGCAGAAAGTCCGTTAAATATCTGGTCGGCTTCTTCACGGCTTTCCGTATTGATGGATATCTTGGACCTGTTTTCATTTTCATCCACCCGGCCCATACTGGCCGGAACGTCATTGCCCATCAATATGTTTTGGCCGATCGGCAAAGCAATGTGCATGATCTTATCCGCCTCATCTTCATCTATGGGATGCTCGGGGCTTGATATATCTTTTAAGCGTACAATAGTGGCAAACTCCCCGCCAAATACCGATTTGTAAAAAGTGAAGGCTTCTTCGGCGTTTCCGTTGAAGTTAATGTGTGGATTGATGAGTGCCATAATGTATATTTTAATTTTTTATAGTGTAAAATTACCACTTAATCACCCAATAAGTAATGCATAAATGCGCCAAAAGAAGGGGCTGTTTGCGCCATTATGATACGTGGCCAGGTCAGGCCAAATTATTCAATATTTCATTATAACCTGCCTGCCGTAAGGTTGGACATATCAAATGAAGTTAACAACAAAAAAGCCAAATGAACACTCGTCTTGTCGGAACTAAAGCACAACGATGCAAACAGCGGAATTTGAATGTCCTGTCCCACTTGCAGTAATACCAATGTTAGCGGTTCGTTGTTTTTTGTTCGTCATTCACATACTCTAAGATGTCACCTGGTTGGCAATCCAATACATTACAAATTGTCTCCAACGTGCTGAACCTAATTGCCTTTGCTTTTCCTGTCTTTAATATGGAAAGGTTCGATAAAGTCAACCCAACTTTGTCGGAAAGTTCATTCAGTGACATCTTTCGCTTTGCCATCATGACATCTAAATTTACAATGATTGCCATCCTTTATACAGTTAAATCGTTTTCGTTTTGAATGTCTACTCCCTTTTTGAAAATAGTCGCAATAATATAGATGACGGCTCCCATTAAAATAAAGGCTTGACTGTCTTCCCAAAATTGGTTTAAGTTGTCGGGTACAAAGCCGTGGTGCATTAACTTATTGGTTAATTGTCTGGCTATGTAACTCAACAATCCAATAGAAAGGGTATAATAACTCATTTGTGAAATTTGTTTCGCAACAAAATTGCTGAACGGTTTGGACAGATCCATTTTGTGCATGAGTCTGATCACTGTGTAGAATAGGCAAGCCTTTAAAATTGAAATGATTAGAATAAAGCTATAGATTCCGAAAAAAGCCATTTTGCTTTCTTCATACATTTTAGCTAAGTCCAGTTTTTGATAAAGATTTGGGACAAATTCAGGTTTGAACACACTGAAAAAGAAATTGACGATCAAGCCTCCTGCCTCGATGCACAGGCCGACAAAAATAAGCCAGGCCACAACATATAAGCCCCAAAATACGAAGTTGTTTGTTTTTGACATGATTTTTTGAATTAAAGTTGATAGCTCAAATATAATATTTTTATTGATAAACAATAAAAATACATTTTTATTCAAAAAATATTCGTCGATTTTAACAAATGCTTTGTAATAGAAGGACTGGTTGTTTACGTTTTGTCATGAATTAAGATAAAATTTGAATAGAAAATCTGTCATACGAAAAATGACATTTGGGATTACAAATCCCTGGCCCTGCTACGCGGGATTGTAAATCCCTTGCAGCTGTGGGCGGCTTTGGAGCGATTGTCTATACGTGGATTGCAAATCCACAACTCAACTGCGCGGGATTACAAATCCCTTGCAGCATTGGGGGGCCGAGCTAGAGACTTTGGCGAACGTTGCTTAGCTTATGCTGGCGGTTTCTCTTTTGTTTACTTTATGTTTGAACTTTACCGCCCAACTTTTCATTTCGTCAAGTATAGGTTTTAGGGTCAACCCTTCTTTTGTCAAACTATACTCAACTGTTATCGGGACAGTATTGAATGTCTGCCTGTTTACGATGCCTGTTGCTTCTAAATCCTTTAATTCTTTGATCAGCATTTTAGGGGAAATGCCTGTTATTTTACGTTCCAATTCCTTGAATCTTTTTTTTCCATCATATAGGTTTGTTAGAATATGAAGTTTCCATTTGCCTCCCAAAACCTGCAAAATAAATTGTAGGTCTTCGATATTATTATCACAATCTTTCATTTTTATTTTATTTTAATATGCTGATAACCATCAACACTAACTTTTAGTTTATTAGTTTACATTTTTGTAACTACTTGCAAAAGTATAGTGATGAAATTACTTTTACAAGCCTAAAACAAAAAAATAATGCTCAAACAAAAAACAATTTTAATTACGGGTGGTGGTTCAGGTATTGGCGAGGCGCTCGTGAGCAACCTGTCAAAAGATAACAAAATAATTATTTGCGGCAGAAACGAAAACAAACTGCAAAAAGTGGCCGGTTCAAACGAAAACGTGTCATATTATGTGGCAGATGTTTCTGTCCCAGAAGCGATTGATGAACTGTTTAGAAAGATTTCAGTCGATGGAATAGTCTTAGATGTCGTTTTCAATAATGCGGGTGTGGTAGAACTTTGGGATCTGAATAAAGATGTGTTCCGGTCAGCCCAAATTTTTGAGAAGGTGAACACAAATTTGTCTGGGCCTATTGCAGTTATACAGCAGTTCATTAGTCAAGCAAACAAGTCTGTTGAAAATTTGATTATCAATGTAACGTCCGAGGTTGCTTTGTTTCCAATCCCAATTTTACCGCTTTACGCTACGTCAAAGGCAGGTCTTAGGGTATTTACGCATGCGTTGCGCACACAGTTAAAAAATACAAATTTCAAAATTGTCGAAATATTGCCGCCTGCCATTGATACTGCCATGCCAAAACAGTTGGGTAATACAGGTAAACTTGTGAGTGCAGATGCTTTCGCAAAAAGTATAATTTCAAGTATCAACCGGGGAAAAAGTGAATTTGCACCAGGGGCCAATGTTCCTTTGCTGAAGCTATTAAGTAGGTTTTTTCCAAGTGCCGGGCTACATTTTATCGACAAAATGAGCAGAAAACAGTTGCAAGGTTTGTAGTCTCTTTTAGTTTTTGATGGCTGTATAAGTTTTTGTTTATTGGCCGTATTTTTTTTTTAGTTCCTCAAATAATATTTTTAATCCTTTGTCAGCTTCGTTTGATTGCACGTTTGCAAATATTATAAATGCTTTGTCCGTCTCTTTACAAATAAACGCTTTTGTCAAAAAAGAGCCGGGATTGCCTTCGTGAAAAGAGTATCTTAAATTGGTTTTTTCGTCCACATAACATTTCCAACCCAATGAAAATTCTGGTAATCCAAAGTGCATATATTCAAATTCTTCGGCTGTTAGAATTTTGGATTTGCCCAAAAGCCCTTGAAGTTGTAATTGAATAAACTTCGTATAATCCGGCAAACTCACATTTATATTTCCTGCAGATGAAAGCCAATTTAGTTTGTAGTTTAAATATGGTTTTTCGGGTTTTAAATTTTCATCGTGTCCCCAAGGTTGATTTTTGTCATTAAGATTGGGTTGTCCAAAACCGAATTCTACTCCTAACTCTTTCCCTAATTCGTGAACCAAGGTTTCGTAATTTTTACCTGTGGCGTTTTCAAGCATTAGTCCAGCCGCCACATAACTTGGATTTGACCAATACGTTGTTTGTTTTTCTGTTATTGGGTTTTGTTGTAAAATCCACGATACAAATTCATATCGTTGTTGCTGATTATTTCCTTTGATTTCTTTTTTTATCGGTGTGTCATTGCCGTAAGACCATTTAATAAGGTTAGCCCTAAATGTCAAAAAGTCTTTTAATGTCAAATCATCATATGCTGAATTACTTTGGGCTTTTAATTCTGGGTATAAGTCAAAAAATTTTGTATCCCATTGTATTTTCCCTTGCTTTACCAAAACAGCCGAAATATAACTTGTAATTGTTTTTGTATTAGAACCGATACGAAATTTATCATTGATGTTTGCCTTGAATTTTGAGTTTACCCGTTGAACTCCGAGAGTTTGGATTTCAAAAATACTATCTGACGAAACGACGGCGTATGCAAGTTCTGGAATTTCATATTTTACACGAATACTGTCAGCAAATGAAGCGCTTAATTGTCCAAAAGTAGTTGCGGGAAATATCAACAAGGTTAATATTGGAAAGAGTCTGTTCATTTGTTAGAAGTATCGGCAATATGGAGCTAACGTTCCGAAGTTTGCGAAGCGGCGAACCTTGGGACGAGAGGTTTAGGTTTAAAGATAAATATTTTTGGAAGATAAAGCCTGGTTTTTTGGGGTGGTGAAGTCAACAAGGGCATCGGAAGCCGGACAGAGTCCGGAGCAACACGCACGCCGAGTCGGAGACTTCGGCGAACGTGGGGGAAGATTTAGACGAACTTTCTTTTTTGCGATTGCAAATCCTTGGCTCGACTGCGCGGGATTGCAAATCCCTTGCGGCGTTGGGGTTGTTATTAGTCGTTTATTCCATATGAAGTTCATATTCCCATTCTTCAAGGTCGTTAATGTATCCTGGAAGATAATACGACTTTATATATTGCTCAACTCTTTCAATTGCGTGGCTGAAATTTGTCACCCTGTTATTTTCTATATTTACAACATTTGCCCAAATCGCAAAACATTGTTCAACAAAAGAAGCACCGTCTTCTATATAGTTGTTGTATTTAATATTGTCAACTGTTTTAGCCTCAATAAACCACCTTGTAAATTTTTTAAAGTCAGAAGAATAATCTGCCTTGTTTTCTGTAAAATCAATTTCCCAAGTTTCAAAATAAGTTTTGTCTAAATTGTTACAATGTAATCGACAAATGAAATTTCCTAATCTCTTCGTATTTGGCCAATTTGGATTAAGCTTAATCTCTTGATTAATAAAAACGCAACTTGTTTTAAAAAAGAAGTCAGGTTTTGATTTTAAAACGTCATAATAATTGCTGTCAAATATTGTCTGTATTAGTTCAAAGTCAAGAGTTCCATTCACTAGGTAGTATACAAAGTGTCGTATATTTGATTTCTGCCTAACTGATAGTGTCATAGTTAAAGGTTTAAAACGTTTTGTAGGTTACGATGAGCAGAGTTGAGCCTTACACAAATGTCCAATTAAAGCCATTCAGCACGGCTTTGGCGATACCTTAGTTATATACCGCTTTTCTTTTCGTCATTGCGCTTTTAATATTTTGTCGGCAATGGTCAAACAATTTTCAATTGTTCCATTCATTCCCATATTTTCGGTTTCAAGTTTATGGAGTCTGTTTGCAATTTCTTTTCTGTCCGCTTTTGCTTTTACAAGTCCGAAGATTTCAGGAACATAACCTTGATATTCGTCTCTTGGTGCAAGGTCGTTAATGCCAATTGGGTCCCAATCAAACCAAAGTATATCGTCAATTTTTTTGTAAAGAAAAAAGTCTCTCGATGCCGTTAGATTGTCTTTGAATTTTTTGTTACGGCTGAATAATAGAATGGCAGATTTAACTTCTTCTTCAATTCTGTTATCTTCAAAATGTTCTGTCGCTTGGAGAGACAAACTTGCAATATAATGCCCGCTGTCGCTGTCAAACGGTGCCGGTTGTCCCGAAGCATTGTAAGTTACTTTGGCAACTAGTTCTGCAAGTCTTAAATAATTTTTAGGCTCGTAATTTTTGTTTTCAAGTCCGAATACTCTGATTTTAGTAAATTGTTCGTGTGCTTCTTTCCATCTGTCTTTGTCATCAATGATTGGATAAAGCTCAAGAATGGATGTCGGAATGTCTTTTATGTAATGGTCAAAACGAGATAAAATAAGTCCTGCCCAACCCGGTCTAATATCGTTGGGTAAGTTATCAAAAATCTGTTCTCCGATTTTGATGTTAGTCTTTATCTGATATTGTTCTCTTGTCATAGAATGGCATATAACGTTCCGTCACTTGGGTTATGTCGAATGAGGATTAATTACAAATCGTTCTATCAATAAAAACCTACAACTTCCTAATCTCAGTCAAGCGCAACCCCGTCATTTTCTTGATGTCCTCGTCTGCCATGCCCGAGGCTTTCAGTTTCTTGGCGATTTCTAAAGCTTTTCTTTGTTCTGCTTTTTCTTCCGCTATTTCGGTTTTCAGGTTGGTGAGGTCGGCTTTGGTGCGGTCTATGAGTTCCCATACGCCGCTGTTGCGGATTTCGGTCATGAGGCCACTGTCGGCAAAGCTGGTGTATTGTTTTTCGGCTATCACCAAGTGGTCCAATATGTCAATCTTGAGGAATTTTCCGGCTTTGTATAGGTAATCCGTCAGGTCTTTGTCCGCCTGTGATGCGATGGTGCTTCCGCTGGGGTGGTTGTGTACGAACATGGCGCGGGTGGCGAGTTTGTATATCGCCATGCGGAATGCCTCGGATGGGTTTATGTTGGTGCGGTTGTGTTGTCCCAATGCCAGCAGCTCGATAAACAGGATGCGGCTTTGGTTATCGAGGCCCACGATCCAGAAATGTTCCTGTGCGCGGCGTAGTCTGTTCTCGCGCAACAGAATTTGTTGCATGACTTTGTAAATATCGTCCGAGGTAATGACTTTTACTTTTTGGTCTTTGTTGAGTTTCACATTCATCGTGCTGTCATTATTTCTCCTAGGCTATCCGTTATGCGGAAATAACTTGGCTGTTTTTGTCAAAATTATAAAAATTGGGTGTGGTGTGGGAGTGGGTGAGGTGAAGTTTTCAACAGGGCATTTAGGAGGGCGGACAGAGTCCGGAGCAACACGGACGCCGAGTCGGAAACTTCGGCGAACGTGGTTCGTGCTTCTGAGTCGTATTTTATTTTATGTTCTTTAGCCATTCTTTTAATTTTATGAAGTCAATAAGACTCATCTGGTTTTTAATCTTCTCTGAAAATTCAATTGCGTCTGGAGAAAAATATGATGAAGTAACCATTATACCAGCAGTTACACGGTCAACAGATATTGTTCCTGCTAACTCTCTAACAAGATTTACTCCAACGGGGTTTGTTGGAGCATAACGCTTGCATTCTACATAATAAATGAAGTTACCAATGTCAGCCTGATGTGCAATAATTAAATCTTTCCCTCCGTCACGTGTTGCCTTAGTTAAATCAACATTGTATCCTCGTTTTTCCATCAATTCAGCAACTAGTTCTTCAAATTGTCTTGAGTGAAGTTGGTGCATATCTTCAGGTCTAAGTCTAATTTTTTCAAGAATACTTTTATTAACAACTCGAATGTCTGCCGAGATATGTTTAAAAGCAGCACTTGTATCAAAAATTTCAAAACCAGATTTGTCAACAATTCTGTGAAAAATCTTGATTGAGTAAATTGAAAATTTGGTCAAGACTGTATTTATTTTGATTTATGTAGTAAGAAAACAGCTTTAGCAAATAGGGATTACCTTTTGATAATTTGGCAATTCTAAGAATGTCCTTTTGAGGCAATTTTTTCTCAAGTAATTCTTCTAATAATTGATTTGATTCAAAATTTTGTAAACTATCTAAATGAATATGCCTGTCAGAATTTATTCTTTTAAGATTGTTTATATTAGCTCCCACCAACAAGAATTGTTTCTTGGGATGTGATTTTAATAAGTCTATAATATCCTTTTCTAACCTTTTATTGAAGTCATAACTTATATCGTCTATAATCACCAATTTAATTTTGTCATCAATTTTTGAGAACCCTTCAAATCTAGGAGCGGCACTAAAAACCTGAACTTTGGCATCGAACACTTTTGCATGAGAGTGTAAAAAAACTCTCCAAAGAGATGTCTTTCCAACAGCGTTATTTCCTGATATTACTACGACTTTATGCTTTTCTTTAACAAGACTCGTTTCAAGCAATGCTAACTCTTTTTCTCTGCCAAAATAATTATCAAAGTTATTGTCGGGTGAAAATGGATTGAGTAAGCCGTATGTTTTCATTTAAATTAAGTTTAATTTCTTTCTATAATTTTCCTATTTGTACTGTCGCCATAGCATAGGTTACTGAGTACAAATTTCCAATTTATTACTAAAGTCAATTAGAAGCACAAAGCTACAAGTTTATACGTCAGCTTGCTTGATACAAAATCTGTGTTATGAATTTTATTTTTTTAGTTCTTGCCAGTCGGCAAAATTTGACTTATCCATTTTAGATTCCCAAGTGCTAATGTCGACTTTAAAGAAAGCGATTCAATTATATTTGCGCATTTTGAAAGTAAAAGCTGGACTACATTATACAAATCAATTGCCACGTCTTCGGGAACACTTTTTCCTTCATGCGAAGTTTTCAACAGGGTAGGGTGTCTAAAGATTGCAAATTCTTGGCTCTACTGCGCGGGATTAAAAAGCCCTTGCCGCATGGGGACTAAGGCGGACGTGAGAAGAATGCTTCAAGGATGTTTTTAGGACTACGAATTTAACGGAAGGCGGTTATTTTACCAAGACCCTCTTATGCCCAGTTATTCTGCTGCATATGATAAAACTTTAAATTGTCCAGCCCTTTATACAATTCATAAATCTTATCGTAGTTAACACTACAAAGTAAAAAACTTTCAGTTTTTACTGAATCATCAAATTGATGTCTCCATATAGAAAGTAAAACTTTTTCACTACTGCTAATGCTTTCTTCAACCTCAGGGTATTTAATCTTAGTTATTACGTCATGTTCCTTATCAATTTCCCAATAGTCTTTAAACTGTAACATTGGACTTGAAAAACAATTTTTCCATAAAATCTCAGTCTTTTCAATTACTGACAAGTGTTGATAAGAACTAAAGGTGTTATTAATTTCTTTTATTAAATACTGAAAAAAAATTCTATATTCATTTATAAATAATTCTATTAATTCAGAGTCGAACCTTAAATCCTTATCTGTTTCGGGCTTAAAGAATTTTACTTTCTCATTGATTTCAATAGTAATTTTTCCTCCATTGTGAATCAGGGCATTTCTATAAAGTGAAATCTCCGCCAATTTACTAATTGATTCCTTCTCCTCATTATTAATAAAATTCTTATTATCATTTTGTTTATCATTCTTTTTATATTCTTTATTGAAAAGAATCTTCAATAACTTTTCAAGTTGATTACGAACCCCATCCTTAAATAAAAAATATAGTTCATTGTCAATAATTATATCGTGTCCTTTGTCTGCTACTGTACAAATTTGTTCTTTTGTAATTGTATAAGTCTCCTTGGTTAATTTTTCAGGAATTGTGGTTAAAACGATTTTCATAAGTTCTCTTATCGAATCCTCAAAATAAGCAGTAATCATTATAAATAATCCTTGATTAGTTACAAAGTCATTGCTTAACTTTGTTTCAATTTCGTCTAATTTTCTTAAAAAAACATCTGTAACGTTTAATAAATCGTCAGAATATATATTTTTTCTTTTACTTAACATTTTCTTTTTGGGTATCTTTATTATAATTGGGCATAACTGCCTGCGGCTTGCCGAAGGTAGTGCTTTCGGAGCACGTACCTGTCAACTATCACTAATGTTTATTAAGAGCCGAAAAGTTTCTGCCACAACGTCCGCCTCGTTTTTGGCAAGCTACTATTATGGGTCGGCTTTCTTCCTGGATATTTTTCAAGTTCCATTTTTAAGTCGGTCGTTATAGTTTTTAGTCCACTATTGTCGGCAATAAATTCTACAAAATATTCTTTGTCATCCTTTGCAGGATTTGGTCGGGATTCAAAGTCAAACTTAATTCGAATTGTTTTCGTTTCAGAATCAAAACTGTCCATTAATTCAAATGAAATATTTGGTTCTATGAAGCAAATATCTGTATACTCTGGATTAATGTCGTTTGAAAGATTGTCAAACCATTTGATTAGCCTTTCTATGTCCCAAGTCGTTAATGAAGGGTCAACAGTCTGCCAATTCCCAAGATTACTCTTGACATTTAGATAAATATTCAACCAATTACTATCCCAATCCCCATCTGTAATTTCAGGATATTGGTAGTTGGTGATTTTCAACTCAACGGTCTGGTTATCTATTCCTGCAAATGTCATTGATGTCTAAAAGTATATTGTTATAAAATCAGTAATACTGATTTTATAACAATATACTGAAGTTTTTAGTAGCGGATATATTTTGAATTCTACAACCCAGCCTCCTTATCCAAATAATCCTGTACAATCTCCACTGCATTCGTAATGACATCGCTTAGCGCCGTGATGTAGGCTCCTGGCTCCGCCAAGGACATGGCGTGTTTGATGGCGTCCATTTCATTGGGGATGACTTCGTAGGAGATGTTTTCGTCCACGGATTTCATGCCTTCCAGTAAGAGGCCCACGATTTCTTCGGCTTTGCGGCCGCGGAGGTGTTTCTCCTGGCGGATGATGATGTGATCGAACATGCGGCCCGCGATGACGCCGCACTCGCGAATGTCTTGGTCGCGGCGGTCACCCGTACCGGCGATGATGCCTATTTTTTTGGAGGATTCCACGCTGGACAGGTAATCTTCGATGCCCAGATAGCCCGCGGGGTTATGGGCAAAGTCAACCATCACCTTGTAATCCTTGAACGCAAAAATGTTCATACGGCCCGGCGTGAGGGCCGGGGATGGGATGAAGGTTTCCAACGAGAGGCGGATGCCTTCGGTGCGGAAGCCGTAGATATAACCGGCCAAAGCCGCGGCCAGCACGTTCGCGATCATGAATTTGGCTTTGCCGCCAAATGTCAAAGGTATGGTGGTTACTTTTTCTATGCGGATTTTCCAGTCGCCTTTTTTGATGGTGACGTATCCGTTTTCATATATGGCTGCCATGCCGCCTTTTTTACAATGCGCCACAATCACGGGATTGTTTTCGTCCAAGCTGAAATAGGCGACTTTGCAATCGAGTTTCTGGCCAATTTTTACGCATTGTTCGTCCTCGGCGTTCAATACGGCCCAGCCGTCTTTCTTTACGCTGCGTACCACCACGGATTTAACGCGGGCCAAATCTTCGATGGTGTCTATATCGCTTAAGCCCAAGTGGTCTTCCTTGATGTTGGTGATGATGGCGATATCACATTTGCTGAATCCCAAACCCGAACGTAAGATTCCACCGCGGGCTGTTTCCAATACGGCAAATTCTACCGTGGGATCTTTCAATATAAATTCTGCGCTCAAAGGTCCCGTGGTGTCGCCTTTTTGCATCATGTGATTCTGTACGTAAATACCGTCCGATGTGGTAAACCCTACGCGGTAGCCCACGTTTTTTACCATGTGGGCGAGTAGGCGGGTGGTGGTGGTTTTTCCGTTGGTTCCGGTAACGGCAATGATCGGTATGCGCGTCGGTTTGCCGGGAGGATACAACATGTCGATGACCGGTGCGGCCACGTTTCTTGGCAAACCTTCGGAAGGGGCCAGGTGCATGCGGAAGCCAGGTGCGGCGTTTACTTCTAATACGACTCCGCCGTTTTCTTTCAACGGTTGGGTGAGGTTCTGGGCCATGATGTCGATACCGCATACGTCCAACCCGATGACGCGGGAAATGCGCTCGGAGAGGAAAATATTTTCGGGGTGTACCATTTCGGTGACGTCGATGGAGGTACCACCGGTACTGAGGTTGGCCGTTGATTTAAGATACACGATTTCGTCTTTGGCGGGAACGGTTTCTACCGTATAGTCCATTTTAGCCAATAGGTCTAGGGTATCGCGGTCCACCAAAATTTCGGTCAGGACGTTTTCGTGTCCGTAACCGCGGCGTGGGTCGCTGTTTTCAATATCGATGAGTTCCTGTATGGTATTTCTTCCGTTGCCTTTGACGTGCGCAGGCACACGCTGTGCGGCGGCCACAAATACGTGGTTGATGACCAAAATCCTGAAGTCGAACCCGGTGATGAATTTTTCCACCACCACCTTGCGCGAATATTTTTGGGCATGTACCAATCCGGCGGCGGCATCTTCCCAAGTATTTACGTTGATGGAGGCACCTTTACCGTGGTTTCCGTCCAAGGGTTTCAATACGATGGGGTAACCGATTTTATCGATGCAGGCTTTCAAATCTTCTTCGTCCACACACATGGCACCGCTGGCTACGGGCATGGAGGCTTCGGAGAGCATGCGTTTGGTGGTTTCCTTGTTACCGGCGATGTCTACGGCTATGTTGCTCGTGTATTGGGTCATGGTGGCCTGGAAACGGGCCTGGTTTTTTCCGTAACCCAGCTGGATCAATGAGTTGGTACCCATACGGATCCACGGAATGCCGCGGGAAACGGCTTCCTCCACCAAAGAACCCGTACTTGGGCCCAGACGTACGCGTTCGCGGATTTCGCGCATTTTCTGGATATCAGCGGCCAAATCGTAATCGGTGCCGGCAATCAATGCTTCCGCAATGCGCACGGCAGATTCGGCGGCAAACATGCCTACGTTTTCTTCGTTGTAGCTAAATACGACGTTGTATATGCCCGGTGTTTTGGTTTCGCGTGTGCGGCCAAATCCGGTTTCCATGCCCGCAAGGGTTTGGATTTCCAAGGCGATGTGCTCTATGACGTGACCCATCCAGGTTCCGCGTTTCACACGGGCAAAGAATCCGCCCGGTTCGCCTTCGGAACAGCGGTGGCTGTACATGGACGGAATTAGTGCCTCGAGGCGTTCGCCAAATCCGGGAATCTTATCGGTGGGTTGTTCTTCCAATTCTTCCAAATCCAATCGCATCTGGATCAATTTCTTACGGCTTACACTCCAGATATTTGGCCCGCGGAGGGCTTGGATTTTCAATATTTTCATGGGAAAAAAACGTCGTGTTAAATTTCTCACAAAATAGGAAAATAACCGATATACAAAATAGGGGCAATTTATTTTTTGTGAGGTGGAGTTTTCGCATAAATCTGTGTGGGTTTTTCCGTAGATGACGCAGATTTTTGTGCAGATGGACAAATGCCGAAAGGGATTTGTAATCCCGCGCAGTTGGGAATAGGATTTGCAATCCTATTCCCAACTGCCTGTATTAGCATTGCCAAAACCGATGGCCATGAATAACCAAACCGCGGCTTATCTGCTAGTTGCGTAGATTACAAATCCACGGCTCACCTGCGCGGGATTATAAATCCCTTGCAGCGTAGTTGAGAATAGGATTTTCAATCCTATTCTCAACTGTCTATATTAGCATTACCTAAACAATTGCCATGAATAACCAAATCCAACAAGGCTACGCCTATTTTCTTACTTTAACCGTTGTAGATTGGGTAGATATTTTTACGAGGCCCGTATAAGCACATTATTGTTGAATCGTTACAACATTGTCAGAAGAATAAAGGGTTGGAAATATTTGCCTGGGTGCTGATGTCTAATCACTTGCATATGGTGGCTCAGGCTAGAGATGGATATTTGCTTTCGGATATTTTGAGGGATTTTAAAAAGTTTACTAGCAAAAAAATAATGGATGCCGTCTCATCGGAAATTGAAAGTAGAAGGGAATGGATGCAGGATCGGTTTGAGTTTGCCGGGAGGAATAATCCGAAAATAAAGGACTTTAAATTTTGGCAGGATGGTAATGAGGCTAAGGAGATTCATACTAATGAATTTATGGAGCAAAAGATTAACTATATCCATGATAATCCGGTGAGGGCTGAAATTGTGGTTGAAGCCCATGAGTATTTATACAGCTCAGCTGTGGATTATGCGGGTGGGAAAGGCTTGGTGGAGGTTATTGTTGTTTGAGTGTGAATCGTGGATATAAATTTACGTGGATTGCAAATCCACAGCTCGTCTGCGCGGGATTGCAAATCTCTTGCAGCACAAGGCTTTTCATAGATGGCGTTTATTTCCAACGGGCAGTATAAATTTACGTGGATTGCAAATCCACGGCTCGTCTGCGCGGGATTACAAATCCCTTGCAGCAATAAGCTCGTCTGCGCGGGATTGCTTCGTGCTCCGCTCTGATAAATCTCTTTCAGGAAAAAATAAGCAATATCCAATCTGCGTAATCTGCGCTGCATTTAATCTGCGTCATCTGCGGGAAATTCCATGAAACAATTTCTTGTTATAATTTATGGTTATGTTTTGATATTGGAATTGGATATATCAGATATTGTTTTCTTTTTGATTTTCTGTATGGTATGTATCGTTATTTTGGGCGTCGGCAACAAATAATGGCTTTTACCGTTAGATAATCTGTTTAATTATCACATGGTATTGTTAATATCATTTCAATAGGAATGGCCGAGTCGCGGGGGGATTGTTTTAATATTACCCGTTTTTTGTAACTAGTTATATGACACCAAAAGGTAAATTAATCGTCATCGGGGGCGCTGTGGATAAAGGCAGCTTTACCGAAAAGGATTATGCTTCAGGCATAGAACAGAACTTGAATTTTTTCGAAAAGGGAATTCTTCGGCGCATCATCAACGAATCGGCTAAGAAGGAACTGTCCAAAATATTGGTGATTCCTACGGCATCCCAAATTCCGCAAGTGGTGGGCGAAGAATATGTGAAGGCGTTCAATTATTTGGGCGCATCCAACATCACCATGTTGGATATACAGGATCGCGTGACGGCCAACAGCCTGGCCGTGGCCAGTCTGCTTAAATCGGCGGATATCGTGATGATGACGGGCGGGGACCAATTGCGTCTTACGTCCATCTTAGGCGGAACGGTTTTTCATGAGATCTTGTTGGATAAATACGCCAACCAGGATTTCGTGATCGCGGGTACTTCTGCCGGAGCGGCTGCCATCAGCACGCACATGATTTACCAAGGTTCTGCCTCGGAAGCTTTGCTGAAAGGCGAAATTAAAATCACCGGCGGGCTGGGACTCATCAACGATGTGGTGATCGATACACACTTCGTTCATCGCGGACGCATCGGGCGTCTGTTCCAGGCCGTGGTGAGCAACCCACGGGTATTGGGCATCGGCTTGGGCGAGGATACGGGTCTGTTGATTAAGGACGGACATACGATGGAAGCCATCGGCTCGGGTCTGGTGATTTTGGTGGACGGAAAGAAAATCAAAAATACCAACATCACGGAAGTGGAATTGGGGCAACCGGTTTCCATAGAGAATTTGGTGGTACACGTGCTATCGCAGTTTGATACGTTCGATCTGGAAAAGAACGAGATCCATATCCACCATGCGATCAAAAACGAGGGTACGGCGAACGAAATGGTCGTAACGCCTAAAATCATCATCCACGGCGGATTTTTTGGTGAATCGTTGACCGATCCCGGAACCAAGCTGGCCAAACAAAATGCGCTGCAGCAAATTGTGATGCAGGGTTTCAATTATTTGATGGAAGGCCATACCGCATTGGAAACCGTAGCCTTTACGACCGCTTTGCTGGAAGATTGTGAATTATTTAATGCCGGAACGGGCTCCCAGATACAAAGCGATGGCATCATCCGCATGAGCGCTTCCATTATGGACGGCATCACCTCCAAGTTTGCCGGGGTGATCAACATAGAAGATGTACGTAATCCGGTGTTGGTGGCGCGTGAACTGTTAAATTTTGATGACAGTGTGTTGGGCGGTTCGGGTGCCACGGCATTCGCCAGAAAAATAGGGTTTGAACATTATAGCACCGAAACCCCGCAACGTCGTTTGGAATATGAGGTGAAGCGCGAAGCGGAAGGTAAAGTAGGCGTAGGCACCGTGGGATGTATCGTATTGGATGCCAACGGGGATTTGGCCGCGGCTACATCTACCGGAGGCAAAGGATTCGAAATCCCGGGTCGTATTTCCGATTCGGCTACCACGGCGGGTAATTTCGTGAATGAATATTGTGGCGTTTCGTGTACGGGCGTGGGTGAGGATATCACCCGTATTTCGTTGGCCTCCAAAATAGTGACACGCGTTACAGACGGTATGCCGCTGGGTGAGGCGTTTGAAAAAACCTTTGCCGAGCTTAAAAAGTTCGACGGGTTTGCCGGGGCAATCGCCATTGACAAACGGGGAAATATCTATCATACGGATTCGCACCCGGATATGGTGTATGCTTCTTACGATGGTAAGATCATGGATATTTTTGGGTAATCTACTTCTGGATTTTCTTCTTTCGTTTTCCGTAATTCGTGAAGTTGTATACGATACCGGCTTCGGCGTTGAATATGAAATTCCGTACTTCCTTGGGCGGTCTTGAATCGTACAAAAATCCGAATTCAAACTTAAATGCCGCGCGTTTAAATACTTTAAACAAGAGTGCATATTGCCCAGATATCCTGTAATCTAAAATGTTGGTGAATAGCGGTTGTGCATAGGTCGATCCCGAAAACATAAAGTACGGTTTGGGTTGGAAAAGCCACGATACATAAACCGATCCGCGGTGGTTTCTTTGGATGGATGTATCGGCCAGGATTTCTTCGTATTCGTACATGTAGGAGATTCCCGAGTAGACTTTGTATTTATTGTCTTCGTATAATCTGAACCTAGGGCCTGTTCCTGCCAGTGCCCGAATCCGTTGGCTCAACAGCGGATTAAACTGCGCCTGGGTATAAAATTCCCACATTACCCAGCGTATGTCTTTACGCAAATAACGGCTGTAACGGAAGTGGAAAAGCAGCGCATGCGCATACACACGGTCTCCCACGGAATAGTTGTAATCTCCCAATCCCAGAAAATAATTCATGGTGTCCTTGTATTGTACGTAGGGTTTTACGTCGAGGTTCACGAGCAGATCGCGGTTTTGTACCGCACTGAAGTTGGCTTCCACATTGCCCATCCAGCCCACGCTATCGCTGTAAATCCGCTTGTTTTCTATATGCTGGATTTGTGCCTGTGAAACGGATAGATAAAACAATAAAACCGACGTGTATAAAAATTGTAAAAGATAACGATGCATGATTGGTTTTTACATAAAACGTGCCCGCAAAGAAAATACGAATCATTCACATAAAAGCTAGTCAGTTGTGCTTATCTATGGCAAGAATTTGGGATAAAGTTCTACATCATGTATTCCTTATTTTGTGTATTTCCACAAAATGTATTTTTATATTATTGTTGATAGTCAGTGTTTTATTTATTGGAATGGTTTAGGTAATCTGTATTTCATCAACAAATTCTTGTATGCAGATACTAAACCTCCAGGTAATGCGCGGACCCAACGTATGGTCCAATTACCGCAGCAAAATAATTATCATGAAATTGGATATCCAGGAATTGGAGCAATATCCGAGTAATAAAATAGACGGTTTCTGTGACCGATTGAAAACATTGATCCCTTCCTTATCTACCCATAGATGTTCCTATGATTTTGAGGGTGGTTTTTTCAAACGTTTGGACGACGGTACCTGGATGGGGCATATCATTGAGCACATAGCCTTGGAAATACAGACGTTGGCCGGCATGGAAGCGGGTTACGGCAGAACCCGTTCGACGGGAGAAGAAGGCATTTATAACGTAGTGTTTTCATACGAAGTGGAAAAGGCCGGTGTATACGCAGCCAAGGCAGCCGTGAGGATTGCCGAGGCATTGGTTAAAAACGAGCCATACAACCTGCAGGAAGATATTGAGGAATTACAATATTTAAACCGTACCTACAACTTTGGGCCGAGTACAGGCTCTATCGTAGCAGAGGCGCAGAAAAGGAATATTCCCTTTAAGCGTTTGGACGAAGATTCGATGGTGGTATTCGGTCACGGTATCCACCAAAAAAGAATCCGTGCCACGATGACCAGCGGTACCAGCAGTATGGGCGTGGATATTGCCGGAGATAAGGACGATACCAAAAAGATATTGATGCGTGCCCATATTCCCATGGCAGAAGGCGATACGGCTTATGATGAAGAAGGTTTGAATAAAATCATTGATAAAATTGGTTATCCCATTGTCATTAAGCCGATTGACGGAAATCACGGCAGGGGCGTAACGACCAATATCCGTAATATGGAAGATGCTTTGATTGCTTTCCATTTCGCAAAAAAGGTTTCCAGAAAAGTAATCGTGGAGCGTTTCATGGAAGGGTTCGATTACCGTTTCCTCGTGATCAACCACAAATTGGTGGCCGTAGCCAAGCGCACGCCGGCAGCCGTAGTGGGCGACGGCGTTTCTACCATCCAGCAGTTGATTGATGAAACCAACCTAGATCCAAATCGTGGCGAGGGCCACGAAAAAGTGATGACCACCATCAAGGTGGATGAAATTACCCAAGGCATATTATCCTCCAAAAATTTGACATTAGACTCCGTATTGATTGACGGACAAACCTTATATCTGAAAGATACGGCCAACATCAGTACCGGCGGAACGTCCGCAGATGTAACCGATATGGTGCATCCATACAATGTGTTGATGGCGGAACGCATATCCCGTATCGTAGGGTTGGATGTGTGCGGTATAGACATCATTGCGCAGAACATCAATATTCCCATCAAAGGTGATGTAGGCGGTGTGGTAGAAGTAAACGCCTGTCCTGGATTCCGCATGCATTTGGCCCCATCCAACGGTATGGCGCGTAACGTAGCCAAACCGGTGATGGATATGTTATTTCCGGAAAATGCGGTAAGCCGCGTGCCGATTATTGCCGTTACCGGTACCAACGGAAAAACAACGACCACGCGTCTGTTGGCGCACATGGCTAAACAAGCCGGGCACAAGGTTGGCTTTACAACTACTGATGGAATTTATATCCAGGACCACCAAGTATATTCGGGTGATTGCACCGGCCCCATCAGCGCTGAAACCGTTCTGACAGATCCCACCGTTGATTTTGCGGTGTTGGAATGTGCACGTGGTGGCATCCTACGTTCAGGATTGGGCTTTGATAACTGCAATATCAGCATCATCACCAACATTTCCGACGACCATTTGGGGTTGAAAGGCATCAACACCTTACAGGAAATGGCTGCCGTAAAAGAAGTGGTGGCACGCAGTACGTACGACGACGGTTTTTGCATCTTAAATGCAGATGACGATTTGGTATATGCGATGAAAGATAAGCTGTATTGTAACATCGCCCTATTCAGTACAGATCCGGAAAATAGACGCATTTTGCCACACATCGAATCGGGTGGGTTAGCCGCAGTGGTAGAGAATGGAATCCTGACGATTTATGTGGGTGATGAAAGATTACAGATTGCGCGAATCAACGATGTGCCACTATCATTGGGCGGCAAAGCCGAATGTATGGTGAAAAATATATTGGCGGCTACTTTGGCAGCCGTTATACAACGATTTACGCTGGAAGATATCCGTAAGGCGTTGGGATCATTTATTCCTTCGCCGGAACTCACGCCAGGCCGCTTCAACATGTTCAAGTTCCCCAATTTTGAGGTGATGATCGACTATGCACACAACGTAGGCGGATTCGTACACTTGGAGAAATTCCTGTCACAGACACAAGCATCGGATAAAATCGGAATCATAGCCGCCACGGGCGATAGGAGGGACGAAGACATCCGTAATGTGGGCATATATGCCGCCAAGATGTTTAATATCGTCATCGTGAGGTTGGATAAAGATTTGCGGGGCAGCACACCCGAACGTATCAATTCATTGGTATTGGAAGGTATTGAATCGGTAGATAAAACGGTGGATGTAATTTTTATACCCGAAGAGGAAAGGGCCATAGAATTTGCCCTATCCATAGCACCTGAAGATTCTTTTGTCACGATTCTTTCCGATTGTATTGATGAGTGTATCGTGCAGGTATCTGCAGCACAAAAGTCTGAATTTGAAAAATTAACGGTTGAGGACAATACCAACGACTTGTTAATGTCCCAAGCATCTTAGGAAGAGGGTGATGAGAAAAGTGCCTAAAGGAAAATTGCTCATTATAGGTGGGGCAGAAGACAAGGGAACTACGGATGAGTCGGACAATAAGAACAGGGATTTCCATTCTTATGAAATTTTGGAAGAGTTGCTTCCCGACGATACTGAAAACAAGCGCACCATCGAAGTCATTACAACGGCATCCCAGGTGCCGGACGAAGTGGGGAGCGATTATATAGAGGCGTTCAAACGCAGGGGCTTTGACCATGTAAATTACATGAATATAGGCAATAAGGCAGATGCGGCAGACGAAGGATTTATTAAACGTGCCCAGAAAGCACACGCCATATTCTTTAGCGGGGGCGACCAATTCCGGTTGGCCACCATTATGGGTGGCACCAAAATTATGGAAGCCATTTGTGAACGTTACATGAACGACCCCGATTTTATTTTGGCGGGAACCAGTGCGGGTGCTATGGCCATCCCCACCCTGATGTTATATTATGGAGACAGCAATGAGGCCATGCTGAAAGGTGATGTCAAAATATCGTCGGGCTTGGGATTGATGGATCGTTGTATCGTAGACACACATTTCGTGAAAAGGGGACGGTTCGGTAGGTTGGCACAGGCGGTTTTGATGAACCCCACATGCATCGGTATCGGCTTGGGCGAAGATACGGCGCTCATTATCAACAGAGGAAACCATGCGGAATGCTATGGCTCAGGCATGGTCACCATTATAGACGGCAAGGAGATCGGCCACACTAACATAGCTTATGCCGAAGAGGAAACCCCGCTATGCGTTGAAAACCTAAAAGTACATATCCTTAAAAAAGGAAACGGTTTTTTGTTGAAAGAGCGGCAATTTGTTCCTTCCAAATTAGATGCACAACGCGAAAAACTATAAATGATTCTGGGTTATGATCTTTCAGCAAATTAATGCCGACAATGAATTTTATGAGCGGCTTGGGGGTATAGCGGGTATTTTATTGGGCGGTTTGGTTTTATATGTCATCTTTTTC
>Ga0247814_10000139_pt1 | contig 70383 bp, 62 predicted proteins | sample UWRJL179409R1_FD_179947 | JGI IMG/M metagenome (GOLD analysis project Ga0247814, IMG submission 179947) | Plant litter microbial communities from Arlington Agricultural Research Station in Wisconsin, United States - UWRJ-L179-409R-1 | ecosystem: Environmental > Terrestrial > Plant litter >... | reverse complement strand
GCTAAAAAAAGATACTTTGAAATAGTTTTAAAACCAAAAAACCCGTATGATTTCATGCTGATTTTAGACAAAAATTTGCACTTCAACGTTTTTTGAGGTTAGTTGTAGGTAAAATAATTCAAAATACTTAACTGTAAGTATCTTAGCCTAGATTTTATAAATGTCCAAACCATTTATTTGAGTTATTATGAAAAATTATACACCCCTTTTTATTGCAATAGCAAGTATTTTTTCTTTTAGCTGTTATGCCCAACGCGATGTTCGTATTTCAGCAAATTCGAAAACCGATGATACACAATTACTTGCCGACAGCATGTCTAATAATGACCTTGCGATAGTATCCTACCATGTCGAAGAAAGAATAAATATGAATTTCGGAAGCCATATCACTACTTATAATGTTTCCAGTTTAAGCCTTGTCAATACAAACGACTTAGGGCAAAATAACAGCCGTGTGATCACTCCGAAATATGGAAAAGCAAAAGCTGTAGTTGCATCAGTCATAAATATCCAGCCTACGCCTGCCGTTGCAACAATAATCCCAGTTGTACAACCGGTTAAAGTTGATTTAAAGATTGTTGAGGACAAAAAGAAATATGTCAATATTGATATCTTAAGTACTTACGAACGGGTTATCGAGAAAGGTTACAAATCTATTGACATGCTCAAAAGAGTAGGTAACGGTCGCTTTTTTGATGGTGACTTAGTAATGGCCGCAAAATGGTATTCTCAATTATTTTCAATGACAACCGATTTAGAACCTGTGTATTATTATCGATATGCCCAATCACTGGCTTCAATCAGAGAAATTGAAAAAGCCAACGAGATGATGGCAATATTTGAAAACAAAAATGCTACATCTTTGAATTAACTTCACATCAAAAAGTTACACTAATTACTGATTTGACAGTTTCTGACGTTATAAATTTTCAAATTCATAAAAATGCATTCTTTCATGCTTTTGGCGTATTAAAAACCTTCCGCTTCCGTCCATAATTGTAATTTTGTTGCTTAAAACAAAAGAATGGAAACAGGAATTGATGCCATCGCGTTTGATGTGGCTAAAATACATTTACCTATAAAAACTTTAGCGGAAGCCCGGAACATAGACGCCGAGAAGCTCGAAAAAGGACTGGGATTAATCAGGATGACAATCCCAGATGCACATCAGGATGTTGTTGTATTTGGTGCCAATGCACTGACTAAACTTATTACAGACAATGCCATAAATCTGGAAGAAATTTCACGAATTTATGTCGGAACAGAAAGCGGCATCGATAATTCTAAACCGGTGAGCTCATTTCTGGTTGCTTTAATGGAACAGCAATTTGGTGAAAATACTTTGGAACACTGCGATGTTGTCGATTTTACTTTTGCCTGCATTGGTGGTGTTGATGCTTTGCAGAATTGTATCGATTTTATCCGGTTGCATCCCGAAAAAAAGGCCATTGTCGTCACGACAGATTTCGCAAAATATGATTTGAATTCTACCGGAGAATATACACAAGGTGCGGGCGCGATCGCCATGTTGATTACCTCAAATCCGAAAATCATCGCTTTCAACAACCATTGGGCTACGAGTACCAAAGGCGTGTTTGATTTTTTCAAACCCTACCGTACGATCACCAAATGGAATATCACGGGGAATGAAAACAACCAGCCGTGGTTTGGACATCAGGAAAATGAAATCGAAATTCATAAAGACCAACCGGTTTTTGACGGGCAATATTCAAACCAATGTTATACTGATCGTACAAAGAGCGCTTATTTTTCATTCAGGAAAACCGCTGGGATTTCCGGAACCCTTTACGATTCATGGCAAAATATTATTATGCATTTACCCTATTCTTTTCAAGGCAGAAGAATGCTTCCTGAAATTTATGCTTTGGATTCGGAAAATCCAATAATTTCTCCAAATCTGACAGGTGATGACTACCAAAATGCACTCAAAGAAGTCTCGAGATCTGACGCCTTTAAAAATTTCGTTTCGCAAAAATTACAGCCTGCAGAAATTGCTTCTTCATTGATAGGAAATTTATATACGGGTTCTATTTTTATGGGATTGCTTTCAACATTGTCTCATTTTTACAAACTTCAAACTGATGTTTCTAATAAAAAATTTGGGTTTTTGGCCTATGGAAGCGGATCGAAATCAAAAGTTTTTGAAGGAACAATCCAATCCGGTTGGGAACAATCTTTTTTAAAAATCAAACTCTTCGAAACGCTGGAACAAAGCTTCGGGATTGACTTTGGTACTTATGAAAAACTGCATAAAAAAGAACACAAAAACAGCATTCGGGAACCAAAAAATGAATGGGTTTTAGACCGCATTGAAAATGAGATTCCAAATTTAATTGGTGCCCGATACTATAAATGGGTCAATAAATAATATTTTTGTGGTACAACAGTCACAAGAATGAAAACATCCGCCACTCTTTTTTCGGATTATTTAAAGCAACTGATCGCAGATCCTGAATTGGAATCAGGCATTCCGGAAATACTAAATGCTTTTGATTCCTTAGATCTGAAGAAAAACAATTACTTCGTAAAGGAAGATGAAATATGCCGTCATTTTTGCTATATCGAAAGTGGCATTCTCCAACATTCGGTAACTGTTCTTGACGAGGAAAAGACGACATATCTTGCATTAAAAAACACGGTAACTTCATCGCTTAACAGCTTTTTATTCGGCAAGCCTTCCCGAAAAAACATTAAAGCTATTACCGATTGCCGTTTGTGGGTTATTGAAATCGATGCTTTTAGAATATTAATATCGCAAAATTCCGCTTTCAGTCATTTCTATTACAACGTTATTGAAAAACAGATTTGCCTTATTGATGATTATCGTATCGATCTCCTGACCATGACACCTGAGGAACGCTACAAAAAATTATTGCTTGATGATCTTAAGTTGCTTCAGGAAGTGCCGTTGCATTATCTTGCTTCTTTTCTTGGGATTTCCTCGCGGCATGTAAGTCGTATCCGAAAAAACATAAAATAGTGCCATTTGGCTTATACCGGCTCCTTTTCTTTGCTTATTTTTGATGAAGTTCTAATGCTAAAAATTACATTAAATAACCATTTATGAAATACCATCAGATAGACCGCAATTTATTTATAAAAAACCGTGCGAAATTTACAGCTCAGATGAAGCCGAATAGTGTCGCAGTGTTTAATTCCAACGATATTTATCCGGTTTCCGCCGACAGTACATTGCCATTTGCGCAGCATCGCGATATTTTTTATTTATCGGGCGTTGACCAGGAAGAAAGCATACTGCTGCTTTTTCCGGACGCTCCATATGAAAACCAACGGGAAATATTATTCTTAAAAGAAACCAGTGAACATATTGCCATTTGGGAAGGTGAAAAATTGACCAAAGCACGTGCGTTTGAGGTTTCTGGAATCCGGACCGTTTATTGGCTAACTGATTTTCATAAAATCCTGAATGAAATGATGACCTATTGTGAAACGATTTACATCAACACCAATGAACATTATCGCGCTGCTGTTGAAACCGAAACACGTGAAGACCGATTTGTCAAATGGTGGAAAAATAAATATCCGGCACATAATGTCGCCAAAAGCAATCCCATTTTACAAAGGCTGCGTTCTATAAAAGAAACCGAAGAAATCGATCTGATACAGACTGCATGCGATATTACTGAAAAGGGATTTCGCCGCTTGCTGTCATTCGTGAAGCCCAATGTCACCGAGTATGAAATCGAAGCCGAATTGATCCATGAGTTTGTGCGCAACCGCTCTAAAGGTTTTGCTTACACGCCAATTATCGCTTCAGGAAACAACGCTAACGTATTGCATTATATTGAAAACAATCAGCCATGTAAAGCCGGTGATTTAATTTTGTTAGATGTCGCTGCCGAATACGCTAACTATTCCAGTGACTTGTCACGAACGATTCCGGTTTCAGGAAAATATACAGAAAGACATAAAGCAGTTTATAATGCCGTATTGAGAGTGAAAAATGAAGCTACAAAAATGCTTACGCCTGGTACTTTATGGAAACAATACCATGTAGAAGTAGGTAAGATGATGACTTCAGAATTGCTGGCTTTGGGACTCATAGACAAAGCTGACGTACAGAATGAAAATCCGGAATGGCCTGCTTATAAAAAATATTTCATGCACGGCACTTCGCACCACATGGGACTGGACACGCACGATTACGGATTATTGCATGAACCAATGAAAGCCAATATGGTATTTACGGTTGAACCCGGAATTTATATTCCCGCTGAAGGATTCGGAATTCGTCTCGAAGATAATATTGTAGTTCAGGAAAGTGGAGAACCAATCAATCTGATGCGCAATATTCCTATTGAAGTGGATGAAATCGAGCAGCTGATGAACACTTAATTAGCTGAAGCTTGAAAACCTTAATCTTTAAAAACACCACAATTTCCTATTCTGATTATGGAAAAGGAACTGCCGTTGTGCTGTTGCACGGTTATCTTGAAAATCAGGGCATGTGGCAGGAATTCATACCGGAATTGAGTAAAAAAAACCGTGTCATTACCATTGATCTTTTAGGTCACGGACAGACAGAATGCCTCGGTTATATTCATTCCATGGAAGACAATGCCGATGCGGTGCATCAACTATTATCCGAACTTCGCATCAGGAAAGCCGTATTGACCGGCCATTCAATGGGTGGTTATGTCGCTTTGGCTTTCGCCGAATTGTATCCTGAAATTGTCAAGGGTCTGGTGCTTGTGAATTCTACTTCAAGGGCAGACAGCGAAGAGCGAAAAGTCAATCGTGACCGGGCTATAAAAGCGGTAAAGAAAGATTATACTTCATTTGTACGGCTTTCGATCGGCAATCTTTTTAGTGAAAATAATCGCGAAAAACTGGCGGATGCAATCGAAAAAGTAAAAACTGAAGCTTTAAAGACACCGCTGCAAGGCATAGTTGCGACATTAGAAGGCATGAAAATCAGAAAAGACCGCGAAGTACTGCTGCATTTTAGTCCGTATCCCATTCTTTTGGTACTTGGTAAAAAAGACCCTGTTCTGAATTACGAAGAAAATATTGAACAGATTGAAAACACGAATGTGAAGCTTGTAACATTCCCTGACGGACACATGAGTCCGATCGAAAACCATGATGATTTAAAGAAAGTATTATTGGAATTCCTAAAAAACCTCTAGATTTTTTCCTCAAACGGAATATCCGGATTGAGTATTTCATTCAGAAGCAGTATCAATTGTTGGGTATATTCACTTAGAATTTCATCATCAACAATCATTTTTACTTGTTTATCTTCTTTAAAAGCGAAAGGCAAAAAGCCAGCTTTCATGTTTTTGAAAGAAATTATTCCGGCTTCTACTGGTTTCTCAAAAGGAATACTTTCAAAAATGTAGGCATATGCCAAAACCTGAATGATTTTGTCGTTTTTAATGGCTTCTGTCAATCCTTTCCATGATTTTAGAACCATGTTTCCCTTATCCACTTTTCCTGTCTTATAATCAATGATTCTGATGTGGTCATTCCTGATTTCGATGCGGTCCACATTTCCCTTAATCAATACCGGAAACGGCAGAGACGGATGTGACAGTTTGCGTTCGAAAGTTTGTTCCAATGCCAGAATTTTAACTGCATCTCCGTTTTTAATACTTTCCAGTTCTATTTTGAGAAAATTTGAAACATGGCGTTTGGCGACTTCATAGGCAAGCAAATTTCGGCCTTTCTTGATTTCTCCTTCTTTATAAATTTGTCGAAATTGTTTCAGTACTTCATCATCCAGAAGTTTATAACTGTTAATAATGTCCGATTCTGACAAGTATTTACCGATAAAAGGTTCAAATAAAACCCTTAACGTTTCGTGGATAATTGTTCCGAGCGTATTTAAAGCGATGTTTTCCTCCACTTCTTCCACTTCTCGGATGCGCAATATTTTCTGGAAATAAAAATCAATTGGATTACGGATATAACTGGTTAAAGCTGAAGGAGAGAAACCTTTCTCTGCAATTTCTTTCATTCTGATCATTACTGATGCAGACTTTTGAATAATCATTGGTCTATAAGCAGTTTCGGGCAAAACAGCGTTGTAAATTTCGTGTGTCAAATGATGCGCCGGCTGTTTCTCAACTTCGAGTTGCGTTATGAATCGGCTTTTTTCACCAGCATCGAGTCCTTCACTTTCTGTATTGTAAAGCAGGTAAATATTTTTGGCGCGTTGTAAAAGATGGTAAAAATGATAGGTGTAAATGGCATCTTTTTCTTTATAAGTCGGCAATCCCAATTCCCGCTTAACATCATACGGAATGAATGAATTTACAGACTTTCCGGCGGGAAAGGTACCTTCATTCATAGACGTGACAATAACGGTATCAAAATCGAGCACACGGCTTTCTAAAACGCCCATTATTTGTAAGCCTTTCAGAGGTTCGCCTTCAAACGATACTTCCGCGAGGTTGATAATCTGTTTATAAATGACATAAAGAGTATTAATATCTATATAATCATGTTCAGAAATATAGGTAATCAGTTTATTAATGACTTTAAAAACAGCATAGACGAAGGTTTTAGCGATTTTTTCTTCTTCATTGTCATTGCTTAAGTCAGATTTGATAGTGTAAAGCAACTCTGAAATGCTTTCGAGTACAGTCAAAGGATTTTCCCATTTACGGAATAACAGTAAAAACAAATCATTCGGATGCTGATGAAGCTCAAAAAGCTTGTTGTGTGCCAGGAAAGTATAATTATTGCGATTGATCGTTGCGACCAATTCATTTGTCTTTGAGAACGGCTCAATTAGCGGATGGGTAAGTATATCGAGTACGTCTTTATAATAAATAACATAAGCTGCATTATTTCTTGACAAAGCGTTGGTGTGCATTTTAAATAGCTTTGCAACGAGAAGCTGTGCAGGATTATTTTTTCCGGGATAACCCATCGTGATATTTAATGCTTCCACTGATGAAGGTAGCGCATATAAAAGTGGAACAAGAAGATTTTCTTCTCCAAGAATTACTGCAATCCTGTCTAATTCATCTGGATTATTTAGTATACTATTTTCTATAATACTACCAACAATTTTAGCTTGCCCAATCATTTTTGGAGTACCTATTACCTGTATGTTTTTTGTTTGGGAAAAATCATTAAAAATCCAATCGAACGTATTCGATTTGTAATGTTTCCATGTTGCTTTAAACCGTCTCAGAAACAGAGCCGCGTCATGAAAAGGATCATTCAGAAATGCCTCATCAGCATCCCAATATATTTTGGCATTTCCTGAAGCAAGCAGGTGTTGTATTATAACTTCTTCGGATGCATTCAACGCATTAAATCCGGCAAAAAGAAATTGTTTCTTTCCTGTAGAATTGGTAAAATGATCAAGATTATTTACAGCTTCCCGGTAAATCAATCCTTGATAACCTGTGCCCTTATGGAGTAAATGATTGTAGAGCGATTCATAGTAATGCGGCAGTAATTTCCAGAAGTCGATATAATTTTCAATCAATTGGGTCTTGTCTTCGACTTTGATTCCCCACCGCTTGATGTCTTCAATATCTTTTAGATAAGAAAGAACATGCGAAGGATCTAAAAGATAGCGGTCAATTTCATTGAAATCCTGCAAAAGTGTTCTCGCCCAATTGGCAAAAGATTCAAACGGCTGTTGTTTTGCCTTTTCGGTAATCTTGAGATATACATCATGAAACTCAAATAACAATTCAATAGGATCGATGGAACGTATTCCTGAAATGTCTTGGACAAAGTCTTCAATGCTGATGATTTCTGGAGAAAATATATTTTGTTCCGTCTTATTTTTCAATGCTTCAATAAGAAACACCTTCGCTCTCTTGTTGGGTAGTATCACAACGGTTTCAGGCAAACTGTCGGAATAATTTTCAATTAGTATTGCTGCAATTTTATCGATAAAGGAAGTAGCCGTCATTGTATAAAAATAAAAAAACGCCCCGATAAATCGAGGCGTTTTAGAAATTATTTTAACGAAATTATTTTACCAATTTCACTTCAACTCTTCTGTTGTTAGCTTTACCTTTTTTGGTTTTGTTAGAATCAATTGGTTTAGACTCTCCATAACCTACAGATGATAATCTGTCAGCAGCGATACCGTTTTCTGTTAAGTAATTTTTAACCGCTGCAGCTCTGTCTTCAGATAATTTTTGGTTCATTGCATCTTTACCATCGCTATCTGTGTGACCTTCGATGCTAAATCTTGAAGAAGGATATTCTTTAAGGATAGCAACAATTGATTGCAATACAGGGAACGTTTGTTGTTGGAAAGTTGCTTTACCACTGTTGAACAAAATTGTTTTAGCGTAAGCGTTCAATTTCAAGATTTGCTCTTCAGAGATTTCAGGACAACCGTTGTTAGCAACAGTACCTTTTACATCTGGACATCTGTCATCTTTGTCTAATACACCGTCACCGTCTGTATCTGGCCAAGGACATCCACCATTTTCTTTTGGTCCTTTAACTTGCGGACATTTGTCATCTTTATCAGCAACACCGTCACCGTCAGCATCTGGACAACCATTTAATGATTTTGGACCAGCTACTTCAGGACAAGCATCATCTTTATCAGCAATACCGTCACCATCTGTATCAGGACAACCCTGGAATTCAGCTAAACCAGCAACATCCGGACAAGCATCGCTTCCGTCAACGATACCATCACCGTCAGTATCAGGACAACCCTGAAATTGTTTTAGACCTGCAACAAGAGGACAAGCGTCATCTTTGTCATAGATTCCGTCACCGTCGGTATCTTTACCACCAAATTTGAAAGTAAGACCTGCAAAATGCTGTAAGTGTGAAGGCGTATCTGCTCTATCATCTTCGAAAGAATATTTATAAGTAGATTGTAATGTCAAACCTACCATTTCAGTGAACCAGAAGTTCAAACCAAGACCACCATTAGCAGTACCTGAATTTCCATCTCCCCACCATGTGTAACCTCCACCTACGTGAACGAAAGGATCAATAACTTTCCATTTCAATGCATTACCAATACTGTATTTAATAATACCATCAGCACCGTAATAGCTCAAATCACCAGGATTAGTAACTGTGTAATCTCCAGGGATAGTCGTACGCGGATTAACATATCTTTTAATTTTGTTAATAGACCCGGTAACACCGAATGAAAAATTACCGCCTACACTTCTTGATACGTTAATATAAGATACCGAAGGAAGGATATTCCAGTTATCTCTTACATTAAAATACTGAGAAATTTGATCTTCAAGTTTTGTAGCAGCACTTACTCTAGTGTCTACTGCATTGGTACCAAAGCTTATCGCCCATGGATTGTTACTGTCTTGTGCTTGTGAACTTAGTCCAATAAACATAAAGACCGCAGCAAATAATTTGTTAAGATGTTTCATACTTAAATTTTGTTAGATTACGATATTTTATGAAACAAAAGTAATAAGTAATTTTTTAACTACAAAACTAAATGTTAAAAAAAACGCCTAAAATGGGAATTATATAACATTTAAAGCTTTACCTACAATCTCAAATGCTGCTATCGCTTTGTCCAGATGCTCTTTAGAATGCGCGGCGGATAATTGTACGCGGATCCTGGCCTTGTCTTTCGGTACCACAGGGAAAAAAAATCCTATTACGTAAATACCTTCTTTTAATAATTCAGCAGCCATTTTTTGTGCCAATTTCGCATCATATAACATAACCGGAACAATTGCAGAATCACCATCGACAATGTCAAATCCCGCTTTTTTCATCCCTTCTTTAAAGTAGTTGGTATTCCACTCCAATTTATCCCTGAGTGAAGTATCATTTTGCAGCAATTCAAAAACTTTAATAGAAGCACCTACTATTGCCGGAGCAAGGGAATTCGAAAATAAGTATGGCCTGGAGCGTTGTCGCAGCAATTCTATAATCTCTTTTTTTCCTGTAGTGTAGCCGCCCATCGCCCCGCCTAATGCTTTTCCTAAAGTTCCGGTAATAATATCAACTCTTCCCATAACACCTTTAGCTTCCATTGTTCCTTTGCCTGTAGGGCCAATAAATCCGGCAGCATGGCATTCATCGACCATTACCATTGCATCGTATTGATCGGCAAGATCACAAATCTTATCCAGTGGCGCTACTACGCCATCCATTGAAAAAACACCATCGGTAACAATAATTTTAAAACGTGCTCCCGCTTCATTTGCTTTGATGAGCTGATGTTCAAGATCGTTCATGTCACTATTTTCGTATCGGTAACGCGCCGCTTTACACAAACGAACTCCATCAATAATAGAAGCATGGTTAAGGCTATCGGAAATAATAGCATCGCTTTCCCCCAGCAATGGCTCAAAAACACCACCGTTTGCATCAAATGCAGCTGCATATAATATCGTGTCTTCTGTGCCATAAAATTCCGCGATCTTTTTTTCTAATGTTTTGTGGATGTCCTGAGTACCGCAAATAAACCGTACAGACGACATTCCGAAACCATGTGTATCCAAAGCATCTTTAGCTGCCTGAATAACTTCAGGATGAGAGGATAACCCAAGGTAATTATTGGCACAAAAATTAAGTACTTTCTCGCCTGTAGATATTGTTATTTCTGCGCCTTGCGGCGAAGTGATTATTCGTTCTTTTTTAAAAATGCCATTGTCTTCAATCGTTTGCAATTCTTCCTCCAGATACTTCTGTATTTTACCGTACATGTTATTTATTTTAGTTTACAAATTTACAATATTGATTTCGGCTCCTATATATAGAAGGGCTTTTTTTGCGACTTTATACCCCATTTTCTCAATGGCCTGCTGATAATTTTCTATTTGTGCCTGATACTTGGCCTGATGTGCTCCGGTTTTGTAATCCAGGATTAATATCTCATTTTTTGAGGTAAGCACCATCCTGTCAGGTTTAACGATATTTCCTTCTTTTTGTATGATGGTTTGCTCATTTAATATGCTGTTAGCCTCCGAAAAATAATCGGAAAGTGCTATATGTTCTACGATTTCTAAAATTGTACGGGAAACGGTATCCTTTTCGATAGCGGTAATCAATCCATCTTCAACTGCCTTGGTAACAGCAAAACTAATATCACTTTTTGTTTTTACAAATGATAAAATTTCATGTATGATATTACCGTAGGTGATTGCTTTCTGCTGATGGCTTCCCCACATGAGTGCTTCGCGCTGCGCGATTTTTATATTTCTTGGCTGAAGCACTTCTGTAACCACCGGAATGATTCGGGAAGTATCTTTATGTTGGGTTCCGGAAGATCGCTTTACCGATTCGCCAAACCAATATTCCAGTTTTGCAGCATCAAATTCACTATAAACAGACAAATAATCAATGAAAAAAGCCGACATTGTATTTCTTTTGGCAACTCCATTCTTATCAAGGTTTAATGACGAAATAATATACAATTGCTCTTCGGCTCTTGTTAAAGCGACATACAGCACATTAATATTATCAAGTAACTCTTCTTGCTTCTTCTGATTGTAGATTAAAGCAGCTTCTTCGCCAAAACCTGCCACCGCACTGCTATTGTCAATCAACGCTTTCGGAAGTCCGTCAATATCAGTTCCGGTACTGATCCATAATTTGTCTTTGGGTTTATAATTGTAATCTTCTTCGGCAAATGGCATTATTACCACGGGAAATTCGAGGCCTTTCGATTTGTGTATGGTCATAATCCGGACTGCATTGTTGCCTTCAGGCGAAGGAATGCTGAATTTCTCCGAATTTTTATCCCAATAATTGAGAAAATCCGAAATACCTGCCTGATTCCTAATGTCACGCTCGAGTGCAATGTCGAGGAAATACTGGAGATAAGCATTACTCGTCTGCGGATGGATCAGTTTGGCTATTATGATTTCTACCGCTTCATAAAGCGATTTTTTTCTGAGATTTTGAAATGAAAGTGTTACGTTAAAACCTGAGAGCCAGTCTTCAAAAGCAACTTCATCTGCTTGGGCAATTCCGGCAGCAATGAAATCGTGAACCGGCAATTGGTCCTGACTGTTTTGTGCCAGATATTCCAAAAAATAAGCCTTAGCCTCAACATCTGAACTGTTCTTTAAATACTTTAAAAGATGAATGACAAGCCTTACCTCTGTCGCATTGCATATCATGAGCGTTTCAGAAGACAACAACGGTATATTTTGCTCCGTGAGATAATTGGCGATGACAATGCCGTGACTTCGCTTTCTGGTCAGGACAACAATATCTTTGTAGTCAAAACCTTTTTCAATAACTTTTTGTATCGTGCTGAAAGTGGCTTCCGCATATTGTGTATCCTTGTCCGAAGCTCCGTCGTCTTCTTCATTTGTATCAAGAGTTTCCGGTTGCTGTAAAAATGAAATATTGACATAGCCGCCTGATTTGGTATTGCTTTTTTGAAAGCTGTGGTTTTCATATAAATCCTTATAGTCAGGATTCTCAAATTCGGCAGATAAGAATGCGAAAAACCGGTTGTTAAAGTCGATTACTTCAGAATAACTTCTGTAATTGGTATCGAGATATTCGAGTTTTTTCTCAGGATTATTAAAAGGGTTACCGTCTTTTGCCAGCGCAATAAACTGTTCTGCTTTTCCGCCTCGCCAACGGTAGATTGATTGTTTAGGATCGCCTACAATCATCAGTGTTCCTTTTTCCCCATCAATTTCGGCAGAGGTTGCGTTATCAATCAGCGGAATCAGGTTTTGCCACTGCATCTCAGAAGTATCCTGAAATTCATCGATAAAAAAGTGGCGGTATCTTTCACCTAGTCTTTCATAAATAAAAGGCGCCGGCTGGTTTTGAATCTCCCGGTAAATAATCGCATTGAATTCTGCTATCGAAAGTACATTTTGTTCACTTTGAATCTTAGCCAGTTCATTACTTACAGTATTCATTAGCGAAAGCGGCGTAATGTTTTTGAGGAATGCTCTGTAAAAATCCCGTTTTTCATAGTTTTTATACACCTCAGAGAGGAACTGCAGCAATTCAGGAATAATGCTTTCAATAATGCCTCTGTCAGTTGCGGTTTTATTGATCTTGATATCCTCAAATTCAAAATACCTTTTATTCCTGGGATTGTATTTTTCAGCAGCGATCTGTGTCAGGTGATTTGGAAAATGACCTGCAGAGAATGATTTTACGTCTATTCCGTTTTTTTCAATAAGAGCAAGTGCAAGCAACGCCAATTCGGTACTTTTTTCTTCAAGTATTTTTGAAGATTCCAGCAAACTTTTTTTAATCGTTATAAATTCATCTATTGATTTATTCTGAAAATGGATGATTTCCTCACGGTTGTTTTCATTAAGTATCAACCTGCCGGTTTCCATGATTTCACGGGAAATGTCCCAGCTTTTATCATCATCTGTTTTCTCCATGGTGAAATCGATGAGTAATTTAGTGAGTGTTTCATCTTCACCAGCTTGGGCAATGAGCGCGTCGACGGCTTCTGTGAGTAAATTTTCTGTATCCAATGTAACTTCAAAAGTTACCGGCAGGTTTAGGTCATGGGCAAAAGCTCGGATAACCTTATGTGTAAATTTGTCGATGGTTGAAATATCAAACGCTGCGTAATTATGTATCAGGTGCCTGATAATACTTTTCGACTTTTCCCGTATTTTTTCAGTTGACAATCCGGTTTCAACCGAGAGATGTCGCATTAATGATAATGCTTTTTCTGATGGCTCGTCTTTGGCAAACTCAGAAAGGCTGCCTACGATCCTGCTTTTCATTTCGTGTACGGCTTTGTTGGTAAACGTAATGGCGAGGATATTCCGATAAGCATCATTTTTAGATGCGGTCAGTATGATTTTGAGGTATTCTTTCACCAGCGCGTAGGTCTTTCCTGAACCTGCAGATGCGTCGTATATGGAGAAAGAAGGTCTTTGCATTTTAATCTGGTGAATTATTTTTAGCCTGATGGACTGATACGGAGTCACTATCAGTATATCTGATAAAATTATAACGAAATAGAATTTCCGATTCCAAAGTTAAATGTTTAAATTTGAATAAAATATTTATAAATCATTAAAACAACGATATCATGGCTTTTGAATTACCGAAGTTACCTTACGCATATGATGCACTAGAACCACATATTGACGCACGTACGATGGAAATCCATCATACCAAACACCACAATGCTTATACGACCAACCTCAACGCTGCCATAACCGGTACCGATATGGAAGGAAAAACCATTGAGAACATATTGATCAATCTTGATAAAAAAAATGCCGCTGTAAGAAACAATGGCGGTGGTTACTACAATCACAATCTTTTTTGGACAGTTATGTCTCCCGATGGCGGCGGATTGCCAAGTGGGGATTTATTGGCAGCTATTGAAAAAGACTTTGGCAGTTTTGAAGAATTTAAGGCTAAGTTTTCTAAAGCAGGCGCAACCCAGTTTGGTTCAGGATGGGCATGGCTATGTGTGCAACCCGGAGGAAAACTGGATGTTTGCGGTACGCCAAACCAGGACAATCCCTTAATGCCCGAAGTAGGCTGCGGCGGAACACCAATTCTGGGCATGGATGTATGGGAACATGCTTATTACTTAAATTACCAAAACAGGCGTCCTGATTATATAGAAGCTTTTTTTAATGTTATCAACTGGACAGAAGTTTCCAGAAGGTATGCGCTTGAAAAATAGCATTTCTTTTATTTTAACAAAAAACCCGATTATTTGCTAATCGGGTTTTTTGTTAAAATAAATAAGCGGAATGTTACTTCCGCTTATTTGCCCCAAATCTACCATAAACTTAATCCTACTAAATATATGGTAGAATAAAATTAGCAACATAATTGTTACATACAGTGAATTCACGGCAAATATATTGGGATGATAGGCAAATAAGAGTGTAACTGCCTTTTTGGATGATTTAGGAACCGGATAAAAATAAAAAAGGAGAAATTTCTTTCTCCCTTTTTGCCCCAAATCTACCATAAACTTAACCTACTAATGCTATGGTTCTCCAAATGTATAGTAGTGTTTCTCTTTTAACAAATAAATTAGATGAAATACAATAAAAGTCGATAAAATGCTTATTCTGTTAAATTTAGTACGCTCTGGCGTCTCTTCCTTCGTAAAAATTCATGAAAGCTTTGTTAACAACTCTGTTTCCTCCCGGCGTTGGATAATCTCCCGTGAAGTACCAATCTCCTAAATTTTTTGGACAAGCAGCATGAAGGTTATCAACAGTCTGGAAGATGATTTTCACCTCTGCTTTAATCGAAGAAGAACTTAACATTTGTGCAATTTTATCGGATATTTCCTGTGGCTCAAACGGCGCGTAAATTTCTGTAACATAATTAACAACCTGATTGTCTTTCATGTTTTCCTGTGCTTTGCATTTTTTATAAACCTCATCTACAATATCATAGCGATTCTTTTCTTTTAAAAGTGCAAGTGCTGCCCTAAAAGCAACAAGACCTTCGAGTTTTGCCATGTCAATCCCATAACAATCCGGATATCGAATTTGTGGTGCCGAAGAAACTATAACTATGCTTTTCGGCTTCAGTCGGTCCATCATCTTAATAATACTCATTTTAAGCGTTGTGCCTCTGACAATACTATCGTCAATGATTACCAGATTGTCTGTTGGTTTTATTACGCCATAGGTTACATCATAAACGTGTGCTACAAGATCATCCCGACTGCTGTCTTCTGTAATAAACGTACGAAGTTTGGCATCTTTAATTGCTATCTTTTCGGTTCTGATTTTAACCGACAGGATTTCTTCGAGTTTCTCCGTTGTCAGTGTTTTTCTGTTGTTAAGTATGTATTTGTTTTTCCTTTGGTTCAAAAAGTCCTGCGCCGCTTCAACCATTCCGTAAAAGGAAGTTTCTGCCGTATTCGGAATATAGGAAAAAACAGTATTGTCGGTATCATTGCCGATGGCATTGAGCACATCGGGAAGTATTAATTTTCCTAATTCCTTTCTTTCCTGGTATATTTCGGCATCGCTTCCCCGTGAAAAATAAATCCGTTCAAAAGAACATGCTTTTTTAATAGTAGGTACAATAATCTCTTCCTGCGTTACTTTCCCATTTTTCTTTATAATGAGTGCATGACCGGGTTGAAGTTCCTGTACATTTTCGAAATCGACGTTAAAGACTGTCTGAATCACCGGTCGTTCTGAAGCGACTACCACAATTTCATCATCCTCATAAAAATATGCGGGACGAATTCCGGCAGGATCCCGAAATACAAAGGCATCACCATGTCCGAAAAGCCCTGCCATTGCATAACCGCCATCCCAGCCTTTTGAGGCACGGCGCAGGATTTTAGCGATTTCCAGTTTTTCGGCAATTACCGGAGACGCTTCTCTTTTGGACAAGCCATTATTTTTGCATTCCAAATAGAGATCGGTGACTTCATCATCAAGAAAATGCCCTATTTTTTCCATAACCGTAACCGTATCGGCCATTTCTTTTGGATGCTGACCTAATTCGACCAGGCTATTGAACAACTCTGTAACATTGGTCATGTTGAAATTTCCCGCAATGATGAGGTTTCTGTGCATCCAGTTGTTCTGGCGAAGGAATGGGTGTACACTCTCGATACTGTTCTTTCCGAAAGTACCATATCGCACGTGTCCTAAAAACAGCTCTCCAATGTAAGGAATATTCCTTTTTTGTAAGGCAACATTGTCAGCATATTCCGGATTTGCGGCCATATCATCATTGATCCTTTCATTGATTTGCGCAAAAACGTGTTGTATCGCCTGCGAATCGTTTGAGCGCACGCGGCTGATGTATCTTTCTCCCGGCTCAACATCGAGTTTAATGGAAGCAAAACCGGCGCCATCCTGTCCACGGTTGTGTTGTTTCTCCATCAGCAGGTACATTTTCTGTATGCCATAGAAAGCGGAGCCGTATTTCTCTTTATAAAATTCCAGCGGTTTTTTTAACCTTAAAAGGGCAATTCCGCATTCGTGTTTAATAGCGTCGCTCATTGTATTGTAGTTGTTGTGTTGTTAAATAAGCTTTATTAAATCTAATTTTAAGAATAACATATTTATCCAAATAAAAACGCCCCGTTTCCGAGGCGTACTTTTACAAGGTGATATCAAAATGTGTCAATGATTTGAACTGCTGCAGCCTGCTGACCACTTCCTCCTTATCGAGGCCGGCCATTCTTTCGGTGCCGAACTTCTCTACACAGAAAGAAGCCAGATTAGATCCATATATAATCGCGCTTTTCATATTGGCAAATGAGACATTTTCGCTTTGTGTGATGTAACCCGCAAAACCTCCTGCGAAAGTATCTCCCGCGCCAGTTGGGTCAAACACTTCTTCAAGCGGCAATGCCGGAGCAAAGAATACTTCTTTATTATGAAACAGCAATGCACCATGTTCTCCTTTTTTAATTACGACATATTCAGGTCCCATTGTATGGATTTTAGCTGCTGCCTTTACCAAAGAATATTCACCTGATAATTGTCGGGCTTCTTCATCATTAATAGTAATTACGTCAATGCGTTTCATCACGTCTAATAATTCCGGCAACGCGCAGTCCATCCAGAAGTTCATTGTGTCAAGCACAACCAGTTTTGGCTTAACGGCCATTTGATCCAAAACGCTGCTTTGTACCAATGGGTGGAGATTTCCAAGCATTACAACATCCGAATCTTTAAAATTTTCGGGTACTTTTGGCTGAAAATCTGCCAGCGTATTTAATTCTGTTACTAACGTATCCCTTGAATTCAGGTCGTTATGGTATTTACCACTCCAGAAAAATGTTTTTCCTCCTTTTACAATCTCAAGTCCGGAAACATCAATTTTCCTGCTTGTGAGTAAATCGATATGTTCTTGTGGAAAGTCATCACCAACTACGGAAACAATCGCAGATTTCAAATTAAAAAAAGATGCTGAAAGTCCGATATATGTTGCGGCTCCGCCTAAAATTTTATCCGTTTTCCCAAAAGGGGTTTCGATAGCGTCAAAAGCGACGGTTCCAACAATCAATAATTTGTTCATATTCCGGGTTTGAAATTAAGGCGCAAAGATAGCTTATAAGTTTGAAAGTTGCAAAGCCACAACAGTGTAAAATTTTACATTCAACAGAACGTAATTATAATAAAGTATCTGAAGTTGCTTCATAAAATGCATCTATAGAAAGCTGCTTTTGCATAGATGCCATCACTGCGAGTTCATCGCAGCGCTCATTTTGGGGATGGTTATTGTGGCCTTTGATCCATTTGAATGCGACTTGATGCTTTCTGTAAACCAACAGAAATCGTTTCCATAAATCTGGATTTTTTTTGCCTGCAAAGCCTTTTTTTTCCCAGCCGAAAACCCATTTTTTTTCAACTGAATCAACGACATATTTAGAATCGGAAACCACGAGCACTCTGGTATTTGAGTTTTTGAGTTTTTCGAGTCCAACGATTACCGCGAGCAGTTCCATCCTGTTATTGGTTGTAAGCCTGAAACCTTCATAGAATTCTTTACGATATGGTTTTCCAACCCATTCCATAACCACGCCATAACCGCCATTTCCGGGATTTCCTTTGGCAGCGCCATCGGTATAGATGTGTACGTCGTGGGTCATTAAGATTGCTCTTTTATCATATTTTCTATGACTTTTGGAAAATGCAGTTGTTCTAACTCATGGATTTTAGCCGCAATTGCTTCGGCTGAAGTACAATTATCTATCACGGTATTTTGTTGGAAGATCATTTTCCCTTCATCGTAATTTTCGTTTACGTAATGGATTGTAATTCCTGTTTCGGTTTCCTTATTTTCCAGAACGGCTTTGTGTACATGCATACCATACATTCCTTTCCCTCCATATTTGGGAAGTAAAGCAGGATGAATATTGATGATTTTATTAGGAAACTGCTTAATAATATTTTCGGGAAACTGCAGCAGGAAACCGGCAAGGACAATCAGGTCGGGCTTTAATTCCTGAAGCATTTGCAGGATTGTTCCGGACTTTAATTCCTCATTGGTAAAAACCACAGTAGAAATCCCATGATTTTTTGCCCTCTCTAAAACAAAGGCGTTGGGATTGTTTGAAAAAACCGCGGCAACTTTTGCGATTCCGTTGTTTTTAAAATGCGATATGATGTTTTCGGCATTGGTTCCGGAACCGGAAGCAAACAATACGATCTTTTTCATGAGTTCCCTTAAAATATTCAGCACACAAAAAAAAGAATAATAAACGATAATAAATAAAATATGCGTGTCTTTGTGAAATAAATTTTTTAAATTCGTAGACACATTTATTAACTAAAACGTGGTTTTAAAATAAAGTTTTTTATTTTTGCCAACAAATTAAATTCTAAAATTAAAGATTATGTCAGACATTGCATCAAGAGTTAAAGCGATTATCGTAGACAAATTAGGCGTTGACGAAAACGAAGTTGTAACAGAAGCGAGCTTCACCAATGATTTGGGAGCTGATTCATTAGACACTGTTGAGCTTATTATGGAGTTCGAAAAAGAATTTGATATCCAAATTCCAGACGACCAGGCAGAAAACATCGCTACTGTTGGTCAAGCTATTTCTTACATCGAAGAAGCTAAAAAATAATAAAATTTCACCCGTTTACTAATTGTTTTCGGGTGTTATTATTTTTAAAGAATCACTGATTGAATTTCAATCATTTAGATAAGAATATTATGTAATACCTGTGTCTTTTTTATGATTAACATAGAAGAAAGCATAGGTATTATTTGTTTTAGATTGCTAACTAAAAAATCATATGTATGGCATTAAGGCGGGTTGTTGTAACAGGTTTAGGCGCACTTACTCCAATAGGAAATAACATTCAGGAATACTGGGATAATCTTATCAATGGCGTTAGCGGAGCCGCTCCGATCACCTATTACGATACAGAAAAACACAAAACAAAATTTGCTTGTGAGGTAAAGAACTTCAACATCGAGGACTACATGGACCGCAAGGAATCACGCAGGCTCGATAAATTTGCCCAATATGCGATTGCCGCGAGTGATGAAGCTATTAAAGATGCCGGACTTACAGATGATAATGTAGACAAATACAGAGTAGGTGTTATTTGGGGTGCAGGAATTGGCGGTTTGGAAACATTTCAGGAAGAAGTAATCTATTATGCAAAAGGCGACGGTACTCCCAAATTCAACCCTTTCTTTATCCCAAAAATGATTGCTGATATCGCTCCGGCTCATATTTCTATGAGAAATGGGTATATGGGTCCTAATTATACGACTGTTTCCGCATGTGCGTCATCTGCCAATGCTTTGATCGATGCTTTCAATTATATCCGTTTGGGAATGTGTGATGTAATTATTTCGGGAGGATCTGAAGCAGCCATCACGATTGCCGGAATGGGCGGATTCAATTCGATGCACGCACTCTCAACGAGAAACGACAGCCCTGAAACCGCATCACGTCCATTCGATGCAACACGTGACGGATTTGTTTTGGGTGAAGGCGCAGGTGCGCTGGTTTTAGAAGATTATGAACATGCCAAAGCCCGCGGTGCGAAAATATATTGTGAGATTGGCGGCGGCGGAATGTCATCTGATGCTTATCACCTGACTGCTCCACATCCGGAAGGCATTGGTGTTATTGCAGTAATGAAAAACACACTTCGTGATGCCGGAATGACCCCTGAAGATGTAGACCATATCAACACCCACGGTACTTCTACTCCATTAGGTGATGTAGCAGAGTTAAAAGCGATCAGTGCTGTTTTTGGCGAACATGCCAAGACCATCAATATCAATTCAACAAAATCAATGACCGGTCACTTACTTGGTGCTGCGGGCGCAATTGAAGCCATCGCATCTATATTGGCAATGGAACACAGTATTGTACCGCCAACAATTAATCACAAGGTCGTAGATGAAAATATTGATCCGGCATTGAACCTGACACTTAACAAACCGCAAAAAAGGGAAGTTAAAGTGGCCATGAGCAATACTTTTGGTTTTGGAGGGCACAATGCCTGTGTTTTATTCAAAAAACTGGAAGATTAAGCAATGCGTTTCATTAAAAAAATATTGTCAAAATCATCCCGTTCAAATGAGGACGGGATTTTTTTTACCAGTATTGAAGAAATACTTGGGTTTAAACCCGTCAATATTGATTATTATAAAAAAGGTTTCACACACCGTTCTTCTAACAAACTCGATGCCAAGGGAAACCCGATCAATTATGAGCGTCTGGAATTTTTAGGTGACGCGATGCTGAGTGCTGTCATTGCGGCGCACCTTTTTAATAAAGCACCTGCGGGCGATGAAGGATATCTGACAAAAATGCGATCTAAAATTGTGAGCCGCGAGCATTTGAATGAGCTGGGAAGAGACCTTAACCTGATTCGCTTTATTGAGAGCAAAGTTCCTACTACCCATTTTGGAGAAAACATACACGGCAATGTATTTGAAGCCTTAGTTGGAGCTATTTATCTGGATAGAGGTTATGATTATTGTGAAAAATTCATACAGAAAAGAGTAATCGTTCCTTACGTAGACATTGCACGTTTGGAAGGCAAAGTCATCAGCTATAAAAGCCTGTTGATTGAGTGGTGCCAAAAAGAAAAAAAATCTTTCCATTACGATGTTTTCGAAGACAACGGCATTTCGGGTGAACGCCTTTTTGGTGTAAAGCTCAGCATCGATAATAAAGTAGTTTCAAAATCCAGAGCGGCTTCAAAAAAGAAAGCGGAAGAGATTGCATCTAAAAGAGCTTATTTTGCATTTCAGGAAAAAATTGACGGCAAATAATTTCAAATTCTCAAAACTATAACGTTTTCGTTATCAAATTACAGTTAACTTCTTGGTTTCACTATTTTTTCTTCGCTTTAATATAGTATATTTACGACTTATTTTATTCAAAAAATGGCAGTATTAAAATTGCATCTTGATGAGTTTGATGAAGTAGATTATAATCTTATTGCAATTCATTCTACACTCGAAGATTATCGGCTGGCTTATTTTATCAACCAGAAATTGCCCATTATCTTAAGTAAAAGTAAAGAAGCTATTGGGGTCACTATTAAAGAAGGAGAGGCTTTTTTTTCAAAGTTTGTCTTTGATGATTTAAAAAATGCGGTGCTTTGGACACTGATCCAAAATAAAAATGAGATTACCGTTCGGAAGAAAAGCACCGGACAGAACCTTTTTTTGAATACCGATGTTGAAATTGCTACTAAAGTGTACCTGCTTTCCGAATTGAAAAAAGTAGATTACTTTTTAAAAATTGAAAATAATACCGATCCTTCCGTTGTAGAAGAAATAATAAAAAACCTTAACTCAATTGACCGGATTTCAACTGTTTATGCCGTGATTCCGGAAAAAATCAAATCAAAAAACAATTTAATTTTTTAATACCAATGCCAACAAATAAAAAAACTAAAATTGTAGCCACATTAGGACCTGCCTGCAGTACAAGAGAAGTCATGAAAAACATGATTGAAGCCGGTGTCAATGTTTTCAGGGTAAATTTTTCCCATGCTGATTATGATGATGTCAAAGAAAAAATTGACATGATCCGAAGCCTAAATGACGAATTTGGTTATACTACCGCCATTCTTGGCGACCTTCAGGGACCAAAACTCCGCGTTGGAGTAATGAAAGAAGATGTAATAGTGCATCCCGGTGATATAATTACTTTCCAAACCGCTGAAGATATTCCCGGAACTGCGGAAAGAGTATACATGAATTACAAAGAATTTCCAAGAGACGTTAATCCAGGTGAAAAAATTCTTCTTGATGATGGAAAACTCATGTTTGAAGCTATAGAGACGAATGGCACTACTGAAGTAATCTGCCGTGTTATCCAAGGCGGACCTTTGAAATCAAAAAAAGGAGTAAACCTTCCCAATACTAAAGTTTCTTTGCCTGCATTGACTAAAAAGGATATTAAGGATGCGTTATTCGCTATTGAGCAAAAAGTAGATTGGATCGCGCTTTCTTTTGTAAGAACCGCAGAAGATTTGATGGAACTGCAGGATCTTATCGCTAAAAATTCCGACCATAAAATTCCGATTATCGCTAAAATCGAAAAACCGGAAGGTGTTGCCAATATTGATAAAATCGTTGCTTTCTGCGATGGCTTGATGGTCGCTCGTGGTGATTTGGGAGTAGAAGTTCCTGCTCATGAAGTGCCTTTGATCCAGAAAAAATTGGTTAACAGGGCAAAAACAGCCCGTATTCCTGTAATTATCGCTACGCAGATGATGGAAACGATGATTACGAGCTTAACGCCAACACGTGCTGAAGTAAATGACGTAGCCAACTCGGTTATGGATGGTGCAGATGCTGTGATGCTCTCGGGTGAAACTTCTGTGGGAAATTATCCGGTACAGGTTATCGAAAAAATGACCCAGATTATTGAAGCAGTCGAGGATTCACCGCTAATTCAGGTACCACAGAATACGCCACAGGTAAGAACCAAAAGATTCATCACTAAATCAATCTGCCACCACGCAGCGATGATGGCGAATGTCATTAAGGCCAAAGCAATTTGCACGTTGACCAATAGTGGTTATACTGCTTTTCAAATCTCCGCTTGGCGGCCACAGGCTCATATTTTAGTATTTACATCCAACAGAAGAATCCTCACCCAGTTGAATTTGCTTTGGGGTGTTAAATCTTTCTACTATGATAAATTTGTAAGTACGGATGATACGGTAACCGACATCAACCAGATCGCACGCGACAAAAAATTTGTAGACAAAGGTGATTTCCTTATCAATCTTGCTGCCATGCCGGTTGCCGATAAAGGAATGGTAAACACACTCAGGGTTTCTGAGATCGAATAACAAAGTTTGTATTTTATATAAAACCTTCTTAGCGGAAGGTTTTTTTGTTTATTTAAAAATCAAACTTTAACTGTACGACAACCGTTTTTTTAATTTCAGTATTGAGGTTATTAAGCGAAATTCCAAGAAGCCTTACAGAGTCTTTCATTTTCTCCTGATACAATAATTCCCTGACCGTATCAAATATAAGGGATTTGTCTGAAATGAAATACGGCAGCGTTTTGCTTCGGGTTTGCAGCGTGAAATCGCTGTATTTGATTTTAAGTGTCACCGTTTTTCCGGCAATCTTGTGCTTTTGCACCCTTCTTTCCAATTCGCCCGCGATGATTTCCAATTTATCCAGCATAAAAATTTCAGAAGATAAATTTTCATTAAATGTATGTTCCGCGGCTACTGATTTGGCAATACGTTCAGGTTTTACCTCACCATTGTGGACGCCACGAACAACGTGGTAATAGAACCGACCGGATTTCCCGAAATGCTTTTCAAGAAATTCTTCCGATTTTTCCTTTAAATCAAGACCCGTGAAAATGCCCAATTGGTACATTTTTTCGGTGGTTACTTTCCCGACACCATAAAACTTCCGGATAGGCAATGCTTCCAGAAACGACAATACTTCATCGGGATTTACCGTTTTTTGGCCATTTGGTTTATTGAAATCTGAAGCAATCTTTGCCACAAATTTGTTTACGGATATTCCCGCAGAAGCCGTAAGTCCGGTTTCTTCAAAAATGCGCCGCCTGATTTCCTGTGCAATCAGCGTTGCGCTCGGATTTCCTTTTTTATTGCGGGTTACATCAAGATAGGCTTCGTCAAGCGATAGTGGTTCAACCAGATCAGTATATTCCAGAAATATTTTCCGGATCTTAGCCGAAATTTCCTTGTATCGGTCAAAACGCGGCTTTACAAAAATGAGATCCGGACAGTTCTTTTTTGCAAGATAGCCGCTGATGGCACTGCGTACACCAAATTTTCTGGCCTCATAACTCGCCGCAGAAACGACACCTCTGTTTTCGCCGCCGCCAACAGCAACCGGTTTTCCGCGCAGCGCAGGATTGTCCATCTGTTCTACAGATGCATAAAAAGCATCCATGTCGACATGAATAATTTTTCGGTTTTGAGATGGTTCCTGCATGATACAAAGTTAGAAACAGATTGGTCAATTTTCATTCGATTCAATAAATATAATATCTTTGGAACGGATTATAAAAATAAAAAATGTTAGAAATAGAGCGTAAATTTCTTGTAACTTCAGAAGCATTTAAAACATTGGCTTTCGCCAAAAACCATATTGCGCAAGGCTATCTTAATTCGCATCCTGAACGAACTGTGCGCATACGAATCAAAGGAGAAAGCGGTTTTCTTACCATTAAAGGCAAAGGAAATGAAACTGGCATGAGTCGGTTCGAGTGGGAAACTGAAATTTCACTTATGGAAGCAAAGCCCTTACTGGCACTTTGTGAAAAAGGGATTATTGAGAAAGTACGCTATGAAGTAGCTTCTGGCAAGCATGTTTTTGAAGTAGATGTGTTTTCTGGTGATAATGAAGGATTGATTGTAGCCGAGATTGAATTATCTTCTGAAACCGAGGTATTTGAAAAACCGGAATGGCTTGGTATTGAAGTAACTAACGATACACGGTATTATAATGCTGCATTAAGCCAGAATCCTTTTAAAAACTGGTAATTAATTGGCCACTTCAATTTTGACTTTCATTCCGCCGCTGTTTTTATTGGATGCGATTTCCATGAATGCTTTTCTGGTCAGGTCAATTTCCCTTCCTCGTGAAAATGGCCCTCTGTCGATTACTTCAACCAGTACCGATTTTCCATTGTCTTCATTTGTAATTCTGAGTATAGTTCCGAAAGGAAACTTCCTGTGTGCCGCTGTATACCTATTATTGTCAAATTTTTTACCGCTGGCTGTTCTTTTTCCATTAAATTTATTGTGATAATAAGAGGCGTGAGCACCAGCTTTAAAATGCCTGAATTTGCCTTTAAAGGCAATTACCGAATCATTAAAAATGATTTCTGGTTCTATTGGAACTGTAGTTACTGCTTTGGTTGTATCTTTTGGGAGTGTCGGCTTTAATTTATCCGGAATGGCTTGTTTCTGTTTTTCTGTAGTGACGGGTTTTGCCTTCTCTTTAGTGTTTACCTGACTGCTTGCAATAACAGAAAAGCCCAGTAAAAGGAAACATAATATCGCTTTTTTCATTTTGTTTGTTTTTAGTTGCTGCGGGTTTTTACAAAAACTATACCCGATAAAAAAAGCCCTTAACGGACTTACTTTAAAACCATAGCGACCATGGTATTCTGCTTAGGATCAATACTAAACCTAAACCGTAAAAAACAGCAATAGATTTGAATTTAGCCCCACTTTCGGTAGTTTTTTTGTGTTTGGACCATCCGATTGTAATGAGGACAATCGCAACAATATTAATGGCAGGATGTTCTAATGAAGTCAGCCGCAGCATTTTATCACTCATTTGTCCGAAAGCAGCGAAACCTAGTGGAGATACAAAATATACAATCAACCCAAATACAAGCTGAATATGTGCTGCGATTAAACCGAACAAAGCGATCTTTCTGTCTTTTGATGTAAATTCTTTTTTGGAAAAGATTCCAATGAGAGCATTGATTACGGTAATCAATAATAGTAAAAGAGCCAAATAAGCCCATCCGGAATGAATTTTCTGAATAATTGTATACATTTTTTGTTTTTTGGAATATCAAATATAAGAAAAAAGGAATAAAAAAACCCCAAATTGCTTTGAGGTTGACTATTTACGCATTAAAAAAATTATCTGCTTTGAAGAAAATGCGACAGTAGAAAATCTGTTGAACTGTCATGATTTGCAATTTTATTTTCCTCTATTTCGGTAAGGATTGAATTGGCTAATTGCTTTCCAAGTTCAACACCCCATTGGTCATAGCTGAAAATATTCCAGATAATACCCTGAACAAAAATCTTGTGCTCATATAAAGCAACCAGAGCACCCAACGTTTCAGGCGTTAGTTTTTGGATTAAAAAAGTGTTAGTTGGCTTATTTCCTGGAAATACTTTAAATGGTTTTAAGAATGATGCTCTATCTCCTGAAATGTCCTGTTCGTCAAATTCTGCTTGTACTTGTGTTTCGGTTTTTCCATTGAGTAAGGCTTCTGTCTGCGCAAAGAAATTGGACATCAATTTATTGTGATGGTCCTGGTCTCCGTATAGTGGCTTTACAAATCCTATGAAATCGGCTGGAATCAATTTGGTTCCCTGATGAATCAGCTGGAAAAAAGCATGCTGGGAGTTGGTTCCGGGTTCGCCCCAAATAATAGTCCCGGTTTGATAATTCACCGCCTTACCGTCGCGCCCGACACTTTTACCGTTGCTTTCCATGATTCCTTGCTGTAGATAAGGAGCCAATTTGTGTAAATATTGCGTATAAGGTATCAATGCTTCACTTTCTGCCCCGAAAAAATTATTATACCAAACGGTTAGCAAGGCCAAAACAACCGGAATGTTATTCTCAAAATCGGTTGTTTTGAAATGCTCATCCATTTCATTGGCACCTTTTAGCAATTTATCGAAATTGTCAAATCCTACCGCTAAGCTAATTGACAATCCAACAGCGCCCCAAAGGGAAAATCTTCCGCCTACCCAATCCCACATTGGGAAGACATTTTCGGCATCAATCCCAAAATCTGTTACTTTTTTGATATTGGTTGAAACCGCTACGAAATGTTTGGCAACATCTTCCTGTTTTGCAGTCTGAAGGAACCATTTTTTTATGGTTTCAGAATTGGATAATGTTTCCTGGGTTGTAAAGGTTTTCGAAGCAACAACGAATAAAGTCGTTTCGGGGTTTATTTTTTTGATGATTTCATTGACATGATCGCCGTCGACATTGGAAACGAAGTGGACATTGAGATGGTTTTTGTAATATTGCAAGGCTTCGACTACCATAACCGGACCTAAATCTGATCCTCCGATTCCGATATTAACGACATCTGTAAAGGCTTTTCCGGTGTATCCTTTTCTTTCGCCGTTAATGACTTCGTTGGTAAAAGCTTTGATTTTATTTTTTACTTCATAAATTCCAGGCATCACGTTTTGTGAATCAACCTGTATGTTCGCGGATTCCGGTGCACGCAATGCGGTATGAAGTACCGCTCTGTTTTCGGTTTGATTGATGGCATCGCCTGCGAAATATTGTTTTATCGCGTCTTTCAATTTCAATTCATTGGCGAGTTCCAATAGTAAGCTTATGGTTTCCTGAGTGATGATGTTTTTAGAATAATCTACAAGGAAATCATTCCATTTTAAATGAAACTTTGATGCTCTGTTATTGTCTTTTTGAAACATTTCGACCATCGAAGCATTTTGCATGGAGTTGAAATGCTGTTGCAGTTTCTGCCAGGCTGCTGTAGTCGTTGGATTTGTATTTTGTAAGGCCATTTGTGTCTTTGGTTTATTTTGAAAAATGCAAATTTACAATTATTGTTGGTAATTTCTTATTAGGTTTAGCCCGGATAGTAGTGGAAATCCTTTGCTTTTTTTCTTTAAAAAAGCAAAGATTGCAACGGATAGCCGGAATAGCTCCTAAAAAACATTATTTTTTAAAATTCATTTGCGCTACGCTATCGAGTTCTTTCTTTAATGGCTGCATTTGTGCGAGGAATCTTGGTAAATTCCGTTTGTCCATTGGCTCTGAATTGGGAAGTTTTAAGCGCAGGGCATCTTCCTGAACGCCGTTTTTCCAGAAGCGGTAGCAAACGTGTGGACCGGTGGCAAGACCTGTACTTCCTACTTTTCCAATAACATCTCCCTGATTGACGCGCTGTCCTTTCCTCACAAGTATTTTAGACATGTGCAAGTATTGCGTAGCATAAGTCCGGTCGTGTTTTACTTTGACGAAATTTCCGTTTCCGGCGGTAAACCCGGTTTGTTCTACCACTCCTGAAGCAGTTGTCATAATTGGCGTTCCGGTTGGCGCGGCATAATCGGTTCCTTTGTGTGCTTTCCAGATCAACTGAACGGGATGAAATCTGGTTTTTGCGAAACGGGAAGTGATATTGACGTACTTTAATGGTGCTTTGAGGAAGAAATTCTTTAGTGCTTTCCCTTCTTCATCATAATAATCAAGTTTTCCGGAAGCTTCATTTTGCGCGAACGGAAAAGCGTAAATGGTTTTGCCTTTGTATTCGAAAAAGGCAGCTTTGAGGCTGTCTACACCATCATAAATAGTATCATCGATGTATCTTTCAGTAAAAGTGATTCCGAATTTATCTCCTTTTTTGAGTTTGAAGAAATCGATCGACCACGCATATACTTTTGTCAGCTTGCTTGCAAGGGCAATATCAACGCCTTCCTTGCTCAATGCTTCAGATAAAGAACCATCAAGACTTCCCGCGATGGTGCGCTGTTTAACCAATATTGGCCGTATCTTTTTATATACTGAAACAGAATCCCGAAGATCGATCACATAATAACTGCCTCTGTCGGGCTGATAGATGAAAGCTTCCAGTTTTTTAAACCTGCCTTTTGATCGTAGGAGCGTGAATGGTTTTCCTATTCTCATTGACCTGACGTCAAAGCCATCTTTAACCTTTTCCACTATATCGTAAACCTGCTTATCATCGAGATTTTGTCCCTGCATGATGCTTCCGAATGTATCTCCGCTCGCGATAGTATCGTGCAGGACATTAAAATCATTGAATTTAAATCCGAATTGTTCTACAACAGGCAGCGGTTTGGCTGCATCAGCTGTGGTTTTCTCTTCAGATTTATTGCAGGAATACAATAAAAAAAAGGTAATAAGTAAGGCTATTTTTTTCAACAGTTGTCTTTTTGGCAGATTATTTTTCTTCTCCCCAATGCAGTAACTCTTCTTCGCTCCACAATTCAGGAAAAAAGATTCTTCGTTGGTATTTTGGGTGCATGTATTTTTTCCAGTCGCTTCCGCCGGTCGCTTCCGCATTTCCGTGACCGCTGTCGATGTATTTTCTTGCAGCATTTAAATGACCCATAACCCACGTAATATTAACGGTATGGTCATAATGGCGCATGGCTTGTATTAATTCAGGATTTTCCTGATCGGATTCAGGCAATTGTTTGAATTTTTGCCAGAGATTGATTGTATTGTATTTTTCCATCTTTCGAAGGAATAGTGGTTTGTATTTTCTTTCGAATTCGGCAAGCAAATAGGATTTTTCACCTGTACTGTGGTTCTTTCCTGCTGCCTGCCAATACAAATGTTCCAGTGCGTGTTCGTAAGGCGTATTTCTGTCGATTGTTGAGCGAAACCGGTAATCGATCAGGTTAATCAAATCCGTTGACGCAAATTCAATAATCCTGTATTGTGCGCTCTGGAAACCGCTTGCAGGTGTTAGCGTATTTCTGAATTTCATGTATTGTTCCACTTCCATTCCGTCTCCCATTATATCGAAGGATGTGGTGAGCATATTAAAATAACGGCTGATTCTGGATAATCTTTCGGTAAAAAAAGCGGTTTCGGGTTTTTCGTGCTCTGCGATTTGGTTCATTTCCCATAAAACCATCTTGAATAACAATTCGTTTACCTGATGGTACATAATGAAGACCATTTCATCAGGTAGTGTTGTTCTTTGTGTTTGGAGGTTTAATAAAACATCGGTCTGGATATAATCCCAGTAAGTAATGGGTTTTGACCACAGCAAACCTTCAAGGTGCGTATCAGTTTTCTGATTTATGGCATGAAATTTCTGGTCCAGATCGTGAAGAATCTCTTTGGTATAGTCTGTAATATCCATTATTGTTTTACTTTAACCCTGAAAGAGTATTTTAGTCCTTTGAACCCGTCGAGGTCGGCTTTTATAGAACCAACGGCCAGATCAGCTTTGATGCGTATCGGCAGTTTGTTGTCGTCATCCGAAATCCACACCGTTACACTTTCCTGCTCTTTGAAAACCCTTCCGGATTGTACTAATGGCCTGAAAACCATAGTTGGAACTATTCCAAATTTGGTTTCGATGTCCTGAGTACCAATAAATTTTAATCTGAACTTGGTAGTTTCATCATCAAAAAACATGTCGATTGCAACCGCTTCTCCCACTTTTAGTTTGTCTATTGTGGGATGGTTTCTAAGATAATAGAAAGTAGATAAGATGTCCTGGGTATTGTCTGCAAAGGAAAAAGTTTTTTCTGTATAGGCTTTGTAATCTTTCACCAGGATCTTATTAGTTGCCTGATTAAAAAATCCTTCCTGATTTTTTTTATAACCGCCTTCGTCTATTCTCCTGACAAATTGATAGGGACTTCCTGTCTCTTTGTCAAAATAACTTTCATAGGTGTCATCTACTTTAAAAAAGAACCTGGACATTCCAGTTGTGTATCCTTTTCCAATCGCGTGGTATACTTTTTTATTGTTCCTTACGGCTTCCTTCACTTCAAGAGTGGCATAACCTGCATTAATAAGACCGTAATGTATTCTGAACTTAAACCATTCTCCTACATCAAAAGCTCTTTCTTTTTGCGAACTGAAACCCAGTGTAGAAACAACCAGTAATAATATGATAGCCTTTTTCATTAATTTTTTTGTTGAATTGTACCCGAAATTACAATATTCGTTCCAAAGGTACCAAAACAAAAAAACTCAGTCAAATAATGACCGAGTTTTTATGCTATTAACCAACCAAAAAACTATAAATTATGAAATTTATATAAAAACATCGGGAAACCACTCCTCTTGTTTTTGATGGTACAAAGATAACACGTTTTATTGATATATTTTTAGTAAAAATTCAACTTTAACATTTATAATTCAACAACAACACTACTACAACGTTGTATTTTGATAAAAAGTTAATAAATTAGTATTTCTGCTTAAAGAGTTCCTCTTTTTTCCTGTTCTCTTTCAATTGATTCAAAAAGTGCCTTGAAATTTCCGGCTCCAAATCCTTTGGCACCCATTCGTTGTATGATTTCGAAGAATAATGTGGGTCTGTCTTCTACCGGTTTTGTAAAGATCTGCAGCAAATAGCCGTCTTCATCGGCATCAACCATGATTGCCAATTCTTCAATTGCTTTCAGGTCTTCGTGCATCATTTTCATATGGTCACCCAAACGGTTCGGTATGTTTTCGTAATAAGCGTGTGGTGGAGCAGATAGAAATTCGATGCCTCTTTCGCGTAATTGTCTTACTGTTGAAATGATGTCGTCGGTAGCAATCGCGATGTGCTGCACGCCTGAGCCTTCATAGAAATCAAGGTATTCTTCAATTTGTGAACGCTTATTGCCTTCTGCCGGTTCATTGATGGGAAATTTAATCCGGCCGTTGCCATTACTCATTACTTTACTCATCAAGGCCGAATATTCAGTATGGATTTGCTTGTCGTCAAATGACAGGAAATTAACAAATCCCATCACGTCTTCATACCATTTTACCCAGACATTCATTTGGTTCCAACCCACATTTCCCACCATATGGTCGATGTACTTTAGTCCGACCGGAGTTGGATTGTAATCGGATTTCCATTCGCCATAACCTGGTAAAAATGTTCCTGTGTAATTTTTCCTTTCTACAAACATATGCACGGTTTCGCCATAAGTAAAAATACCGGCACGCACTACTTCACCAAATTCGTCTTTTTCAACTGTTGGTTCCATAAACACTTTTGCCCCGCGTTTTGTTGTCTCTTCGAATGACTTTCTTGCATCTTCTACCCAAAGTGCAATAACTTTTACGCCATCACCATGTTTTTTGACGTGTTCACCAATGGCTGAATCGCTATTTAAAGCCGTGGTTAATACCAATCTTATTTTATCCTGTTTTAAAACATAAGACGCGCGATCACGAACACCGGTTTCTAATCCGGCATAAGCCAATGACTGGAAGCCGAAAGCCGTTTTGTAAAAATGCGCGGCCTGTTTGGCATTCCCTACATAGAATTCTACATAATCAGTTCCCATTAAAGGCAGGAAATCCTGTGCGCCTTCGAATATTTTTTCGAGTCCGTATTCAACGGATTTTATTTCGTTGCTCATATTTAATCTTTTTATTTCCGGTTTCCGGATAGTTAGTCGTTTGTTTTAGCCCTGATAGCAGTGAAAATCCTTTTGCTTTTTTCTTTAGAAAGCAAAAGATTGCAACGGATAGCAGGAATAGCTCCTGAAATTATTCCATCCAGGATTGATAATATTTCCCGTCGTCGATTCCCATTGCTTCTTCAGTAACCATCAGCGGGCGGAAAGTATCGACCATGACCGCCAACTCATCTGTAAAGGTTTTACCGATGCTGCGTTCCATAGCACCTGGTGCCGGACCATGTGGAATTCCTTTCGGATGTAATGTAATATGGCCTTGTTCGATATTGTTTCTGCTCATAAAATCGCCGGCAACATAATACAATACCTCATCACTGTCGATATTGCTGTGGTTGTATGGCGCGGGAATTGATTTTGGATGGTAGTCATACAAACGCGGACAAAATGAGCATACGACAAATGTTGAAGTTTCAAATGTTTGGTGTACCGGCGGCGGCTGATGCACACGGCCAGTGATGGGTTCGAAATTATGAATACTGAAACCATACGGGAAATTATAGCCGTCCCAGCCGATAACATCAAATGGATGTGTGGCGTAAACTACTTCGTGAATCATTCCTTCTTTTTTAATCTTTATCAGGAAATCGCCTTTTTGGTCATGCGTTTCCAATTCGTTGGGCAATTTAAAATCGCGTTCGCAGAATGGGGAATGCTCTAAATGCTGGCCGGATGCGTTTTTATATCGCTTAGGCGTATAGAACGGCGCGAAAGATTCTACGTAGAACAAACGATTCTCCGAATCTTCAAATTCGATCTGGTAAATTATACCACGTGGAATAATCAGGTAATCGCCGTATTCAAAAGAAATATTGCCCATCATGGTGCGCAGTTTCCCTTTGCCTTTGTGGATAAAGATCAATTCATCGGCATCGGCGTTTTTATAATAATATTGGGTTAGTGATTGCTGCGGCGCCGCAAGTCCGATAGTACAGTCTTTATTAACGAGCATCGGTTTTCGGCTGTCGAGAAAATCCTGTTGTGGCTTTAACTCAAATCCTTTAAGCAAAAGTGATTTTATGTTTTTACCAATGGCGATTTTTGGCTCAACCGAATAAGACCTGAGTATTTCTTTGACTTGTGTAGGACGGTGAACATGGTACAATAATGAAGAATGGCCGTGAAACCCTTCGGTGCCAAAAAGCTGTTCATAATATAATCCGCCATTTGGTTTCCCGAACTGTGTGTGCCGTTTTTGTGGAAAATCTCCAAGTTTATGATATAATGGCATAGTGCAATGATTTTAGGTTGATGATTTTAGAAGTATGGCTTAAAATCAAAAAACAATCACTCGGGATTTCTCTTGATGAGGAATTTTAAATGGGATAATAAGTCTTTCCAGGTTAAAATCATAATAACAAATATCGGGAAAAAAACATTTTTGAAGTAGTTTCTTGTGAATTATTTATAAAGCAAAAGGGTGTCAGATCAAATTATCCAACACCCTTTTGCATCTATATTTTTCAATTATCTCGATTTCTTGTAACTGTATGCATAAATCATTGCATGGATAGCCGCAAATATTAACGAGAAATAGTATAGGAAATGGTCATCAATTTTAGGATCACTGTGATGGATGAATGCTACGACAATCAGTGCGATCACCATTCCAAATCCGGAGGCTGCAACTGTCTTGTAATTTCCAAGGCTGAATGTTCCTTTGTTTTGAATACTGTTTTTCATTCCGTAAAACAAGTACAAATCAAAACCGATCATCATCCATACTATCAATCGAATCCAGGTATCCAATGGTAAAAACACCATCATGAATAAGCAGACAACAACACCTAAAATCGGCACTAATGGCACTAATGGTGTCCTGAATGCTCTTGGCGCATCTGGCATTTTCTTGCGCATGATCAATACTCCGACACATACTAAAATAAAGGCAAATAAAGTACCGATACTCGTCATTTCACCAACAACTCTCGCAGGGACAAAAGCTGCAAAAGCACTCACTAAAACCATGAATAAGAGATTGTTTTTTGCCGGTGTCCTGAATTTCGGATGCACTTCCGAGAATACTTTAGGCATCAGTCCGTCTTTACTCATAGAAAAGAACACCCGGCTTTGTCCCATCAGCATCACTAAAATAACAGAAGCATAACCACCAAGAATAGCCAATAAAATCGCATTGTTTAACCATGGATATTCCGGTACGATAATTCCGGCAGCATTTGCATGTCCCATAGATTCAACCGCAATCGCAACGGGCGCGATACCATCTTTTCCTGCAAAAGCCTGATAATTAACCACACCAGTCATAACGTGTGCAAAAAGAACGTATAATAATGTGCATATTCCTAATGACAATAAAATTCCGATTGGCATATCGCGCTTCGGATTTTTGGCTTCCTGTGCAGCAGTAGATACCGCGTCAAAACCAATATAGGCAAAGAAAACAATCGCCGCAGCTCTTATAATTCCTGAGAATCCGAACTCACCAAACGTTCCTGTGTTTTCTGGAATATAAGGCGTGTAATTTTCCGGATGGATGTACTTCCAGCCTACTGCAATAAAAATAAGTACTACAGAAACCTTTAATAATACAATAATCCCATTTACAAAAGAAGATTCTTTGGTACCGCGAATCAGAATCAATGACATGATCATGACAATCACCACCGCGGGAATATTAATCATGCCGCCTTCAAAAGGAGAAAGCATATAGGCATCAGGAATATGAATGCCATAGCCGCCCAGAAATTTACCGAGATAGCGCGACCAGCTTATAGAAACTGTCGCTGCGCCAACCGCATATTCTAATACGAGATCCCAACCAATGATCCAGGCTATAAATTCACCCATTGTTGCGAAAGAATAAGTATAAGCACTTCCGGCAACAGGAATCATCGATGAAAACTCCGCATAGCATAAACCTGCGAAAATACAACCAAAAGCAGCAACAAGAAATGAAATCGTAATGGCCGGACCGGCATTAGTTGCGGCCGCCAAACCAGTAATTGAAAAAAGCCCGGCGCCAATAATCGCACCTACTCCGAGCGCAACAAGCCCGGTTGCAGAGAGTGTTTTCCTGAGTCCTTTTTCTGATTCTGTAGCTTCTTCCAGCAATAAATGAAGGGGTTTTCTTTTCCAAATAGACATAATGTTCCTATTTAATTTGTTTAATGGTCTAACTTTATTCTGTTCGCCTTACGGTCAAGTGTCAAATATATTGATTTTTCGATAACATCAAACATAAAAATGGAGGCGCTGATTTTTAGAACCAAAAACCTACGCTAAACCATGCAAAACCTTTTCCTGATTCGGGTGACCAACTGTATTTGAACTCTGCCGGTCCAATAATCGTTTCCAAGCCGTAACCCATCGCATAACCGGAGTAGCGTACTTTTGAAAACCATTCTGTGGTTTCAAATAAGTTGTCCTGTATATTGGCATAATTGGCTGAAACATTCAGGTGGTTCCTTTTAAAAATCTCGTAGTCCAGCGTTACTGTCGATTTAAGGTAACTATCGCCAGCCAGGCTTAAGAAATCATAGCCGTAGAAGTGCCTGAAATTGTTAATGGTATTGTAACCATATCCGCCAAGGATAAAATCAAAATACTGGTTGCTTTTTCCGCCAATAGCAAATCCGGCTTCAGACTGTAGTTTAAAAGTAAGTTTCCGACAAACCGTTTTTGCAAATCCTATATCGCCTTTCGCTATAGAAAAACGGCTGAAAGTATGATCATAATCTGAAGAAAAAATATACGACTGGAAGTCACCGGTAAAATACCAGCCTCTTTTTGGGAAATATTTATTGTCGAAAGAGTCGTATTTGAGATAGCCAAAAATGCTTACATAATCACTGTTTTCAAAAATAGGCTTGGCATTCTCGAGTGTTTTTGAACGAATTTTGAGGTGCTTGTGTTCCAAGCCTGCACCCAAAAGAAATTTCTGTACAAATATAGTTTGTGAATAAGCCTGATTGGTAAAGTCAGAATAATCAAAATTGATGTTTTTTATTCCGAAATCTTTCAGCAAAGAACCATCATTGAAGTCGGTTTCAATATTGCGGTTGAACTGGTTAAACCGTGACTTAAATCCGAAACTCCAGTAAAATCCATTATCAATATAATAATCAAGATTGTACCTCAGGTTGTCACCGAGAATCATATCTAACGAAGTAATATCATTCTTTAAAAACGTCTTTTTCTGCGTAAAGTTGACCAAAATAGCACTTTTATACAATCCGTCATAATGAAGTCCGAAGCGAAGGAAAGTTGTCGTTGGGTTTTCCTGAAGTTTCAACATAAGGTCATCGCCATCCTCATTTTTCTCCAATGTATAGCTGATAGCGCTGAAATTTTGTGTAGCGGTAATATTGTTAATACCGATGCGCAAATCTTCATAGCATATTTTTGAGTCAGGTTTGAATCTGAGTTTACCAATAACATAAGACCTTGTATAATTATCCAGTAAATTAACATTGATTCTTTTGATATGCAAACTGTCTACAACTACCAATGGGTTCTTAGTACTGACTTTCGTAGAATCGCCCAGTTTTTTTAATTGTTCATATACAGTTAATGCCGCTTCTTCTCCTTTTTTGATTATATCCTGACCTTCGTCAAAAGAAATCACGCCATAATTGGTAATATCGGGTTTGATATAGACATCGGTCTCTTTTATTTTTGCCTTCATCTTTTCAATCATCTGAAGATTGGAAATCTGAACGAGTATTCGTGTGGCATCCTTGAGTGACTTCCTGTCCTTTAGGTCATCCTGCACGTCGACCCCGATAATAATATCAGCGCCCAGTTTTTTTATTTCATCTATCGGATAATTATTAGTCACGCCGCCATCCACCAGTAATTTTCCATCAATCTCAACTGGAGAGAACAAGGTTGGGAATGCGCCGCTGGCCAACATCGCCTGGGCCAAATAACCTTTGTTGAGCAATACCTCTTCGCCTGTTTCAATATTCGTTGCGATGCACAGGAACGGAATGGGTAATTTGTTGAAATCCCTGACATGGCGCACTTTATACGTGAGTTTATTCAATAAGTTGTAATTGTACATTCCTTTTGACAAAGCGGTCGGAATGCCTACTTTCAATTTGTTGAACGGCAAAGTAAAAGCATACAGCTCATCATTCTTCTTTTCATAAAAATTCTTGGAAGATCTCGGGATGAAATCGCTCAGTAAAGCATCAAAGTCTGTTTCCTTGAAAATGGAATCGATCTGTGCCGCTTTATATCCCGAGGCATACAATCCGCCAACAACCGCCCCCATGCTCGTTCCGCCAATATAATCGATTTTTACGCCAGCCGCTTCAAGTACTTTGAGTACACCAATGTGGGCAAATCCTTTCGCGCCTCCGCCACTTAAAACCAAACCTATCTTTTGTCCCGGCTTCTCCTGTTTTTGTGCAAAAGAAAACGCAATGGTAAAAAATGCCGCGACCAGAAAAGCAAGTCTTTTCATTTGGGAATTAAGGATTAGAAGTTTTGTAAAAGTCGGTAATTTTTTTGGCTTTTGAAACACCAACGACCTGCGAAATTTCGTTTTCGGTGGCCAATTTAAGTCTTTTAACACTTTTAAAATGCTGGATCAGTGTCAGCATCGTTTTTTCGCCAATGCCCGGTATTGTTTCTATAGAAGAATTGAGTGCCGATTTGCTTCTTTTGTCCCGATGAAAAGTAATCCCGAAGCGGTGCGCTTCATTGCGCAGCATCTGTATTACTTTTAAGGTTTCTGATTTTTTATCGAGGTACAGCGGAATGGAATCTCCGGGATAAAACAATTCTTCCAATCTTTTGGCAATGCCGATGATCGCTATTTTTCCACGCAATCCCAATGCATCAATACTTTTTAATGCCGATGACAATTGCCCTTTTCCACCGTCGATGATAATCAATTGCGGCAATGGCTGTTGTTCCTCGATCAGGCGTTTGTACCTGCGATAAACAACCTCTTCCATCGAAGCAAAGTCGTCCGGGCCAACAACGGTCTTGATGTTAAAATGCCGGTAGTCTTTCTTGCTCGGCTTTCCATCTTTAAAAACCACGCAGGCCGCGACGGGATTGGTTCCCTGAATGTTAGAGTTGTCAAAGCATTCTATATGCCTCGGCTCTACCGTCAGCCGCAAATCTTTTTGCATTTGTGCCATGATGCGGTTGGTGTGCCTGTCGGGATCAACAATCTGCATTTGTTTCAATTGCTCGATCCTGTGGAATTTCGCATTGCGGATCGAGAGATCCAATATTTGCTTTTTATCACCCAATTGCGGCACCGTGACCCGTATGTTTTCACCCAGGTCAACAGGAAAAGGCACAATGATTTCTTTGGATAACAAATTAAACCTTTCCCGCAATTCTACAATGGCGAGCTCCAACAATTCCTCATCCGTTTCATCGAGTTTCTTTTTTAATTCCATTGTGTGCGACCTGATAATGGAGCCATGCGCTATTTGCAGGAAGTTGATGTAAGCGGCGCTTTCGTCAGATACTATCGAAAACACATCGGTATTCGGAATCTTCATGCTCGTGATCGTGGAGCGCGACTGGTACTTCTCGAGCACTTCAATTTTTTGCTTGATGGCATGCGCTTTTTCAAACTGCATGGCTGCTGCCAATTCATGCATCTGTTTTTTAAAATCGCGCAGGCTCGCCTTAAAGTTGCCTTTTAGAATTTCGCGGATGGCATCTACCTGTTGCTGGTAATTCTCGAGTGTTTCATGCCCTTCACATGGCCCTTTGCAATTGCCGATGTGGTATTCGAGGCAGACCTTAAACTTATGGTTCTCGATGTTTTTTTCATTCAGGTCGTAATTACATGTTCGCAACGGATACAATTCTTTTATGAGATCCAGAATCGTGTACACCGTTTTGAAACTCGTATAAGGTCCGAAATACTCCGACCCATCCTTAACCATCCGTCTTGTAGAGAATATTCTCGAAAAAGGCTCTTTTTTAATGCACAGCCAAGGATAACTTTTATCATCGCGCAGTAAAACATTATACCGTGGCTGGTACTTTTTGATCAGGTTATTTTCGAGCAATAATGCATCGCTTTCTGTGGGAACTACAATGTGCTTGATGGTTACAATTTTCCTGACCAGCACATTGGTTTTTCGCGTGTCATGAACCTTATTAAAATAAGATGAAACTCTTTTCTTAAGATTTTTGGCTTTGCCGACATACAGGATTTTTCCTTCTTTATCATAATACTGGTACACGCCGGGATTATCCGGAAGCGTTTGTATTTGTAATTCGAGTGAAGGATTGTTCATTGATGGAGCACATTAAACTGATACAAAAATAATACAATTCTCAAAGATATGATGACGGAAGATGTTAATCATAATTTAAGGAAAACAAATTCGTAAAATGAAATGTTTTTTTACTTTTACTTCATGACCAAAAAAGAACTCCGTACGCAATACAAAACTTTACGAAGCCGGTTATCTGAAACTGATGTGGAAGAAATGAGCCTGGCGATTGCCAATCAATTGCTGCTGCTTCCGGTATGGGAAAAAACATATTTCCATGTTTTCCTTTCGATTACTGAACAGAAAGAGCCCGATACTGATTACATTCTACATATACTTTCCGGAAAAGACAAGGAGATTGTAGTTTCGGGATCTGATTTTGAAACGCTGAAAATGAAGCATTTTTTGCTGACGGATAACACGAAGTTTATTAAGAACAAGTACAATATTCCTGAGCCGGTTGACGGACTGGAAGTTCCCGTTAAAAAAATAGAAGTGGTTTTTGTTCCGTTGCTGGCATTTGATAAATCCGGACACCGTGTGGGTTATGGCAAGGGATTTTATGATAATTTCCTATCGGAATGCAAGCCGGAAACAATTAAAATCGGACTGTCATTCTTTGAGGCCGAAGAGTCAATAGCTGACGTTTTTGAGAATGATGTGAGACTGGATTTCTGTGTGACACCAAAAACTGTTTATAAGTTCTAATCCTAGCCCTGATGGAAGCGGCATCCTTTAGTGCCAGGGTTTGGCGCTAAAGATATAGCGTACAGCAGGAACATGCTCCTGATTATTCCAATTCGTTGTGAAAGGTTTTGCTTTCCTCTTCCTGGCTTTTTCCGAACGCGCGCTTGTTAAAAACGATCAGGATTCCGACTCCGGTAGAAATGGCCATATCGGCTACATTAAAGATCGCGTTGAAGAATTTGAAATCGCCTCCGCCCCAGATGGGCATCCATTCAGGCCATGTTCCCGAGAAAATAGGAAAATAAAGCATATCAACTACTTTCCCGTGAAATACTGTTCCATAAGGCTTTTCGGCAAAAAGAGTAGCGAGATGGCCATGGCTGTCATCAAAAATAATCCCATAAAAAATGGAGTCGATGATGTTGCCAAATGCGCCTGCCAAAATCAATGCAATCGCAACTATTAAAAATTTAGAACTGTTTTTTTGTACAGAATCCCAAAGCCAATAGCCAATCGCTGAAACAGCTACAAGCCTGAAAAGCGTGAGGAATAATTTGCCGTAAGTCCCGGGAATTACTGTTCCCCATGCCATCCCTTCATTTTCAATGAAGAGAATCTTGAACCAGCTCAAAACGCTTACTTCTTCGCCCAGGATAAAATTTGTCTTGATGTAGATTTTTGAGACCTGGTCTACCAATAATACGATGAATATAATGAGGTATGCGTTTCTTAATGACATTTTTGGAATTTTAATGGCGCAAAAGTAAACTTTTTTCTAAAAAAAACGCTCCGGTTGGAGCGTTAATTATATTATAACAAGGGGATTATCGTTGCAGGTTCTTGGCTTCGATGCTCATTGTTGCATGCGGAACAATCATTAACCTTTCTTTACTGATGAGTTTGCCTGTAACTTTGCACACGCCGTATGTTTTGTTTTCTACACGGAAAAGTGCGTTTTTTAAATCCCTGATGAATTTTTCCTGACGGATCGCCAATTGGGAATTGGCTTCTTTAGACATGGTTTCGCTTCCTTCTTCAAAGGCTTTAAAAGTAGGTGAAGTATCGTCTGTTCCGTTATTGAGGTCATTCATGTAGGCACTTTTGATCAAATCGAGATCAGCCTGTGCTTTGGCAATTTTTTTAAGGATCAATTCTTTGAACTCTGCCAGGTCGGCGTCTGAGTATCTTGCTATTTCATCTACCATGGTCGTTTTATTTTGTAATTGTTATTTTTGTTTTTATGTGGTCGAATTCTATTTCGGTTCCGTTTGTTATTTGGTCTTCAAAAATTAATGACTCGGTGAGTGTTTCGGATTTGATATACGTTTCATTAGCGGTTACGGCTTTCTCGAGAGCGGCATTTTTTTGCAGATGCACTTTGATCTTATCGGTAACTTCAAAACCTGAATCTTTTCTGATGTTCTGAATCCTGTTCACCAATTCTCTCGCGATGCCTTCTTCTTTGAGCGCTTCAGAAATCGTAATGTCGAGTGCTACTGTGATTCCATTTGAATTGGCAACGAGCCAGCCCTCAATATCCTGCGACGAAATCTCTACATCATCCTGTGATAAAGTTATAGTATTTCCGGAAATAGCAATGTCTAAGAAACCGAGTGTGTCCAACTGGTTGATCTGCTCAGCTGTAAATGCCTGTATTTGTTTGGAAATCAACCCCATATCTTTACCAAATCGAGGCCCGAGTGTCTTGAAATTGGGCTTAATTTGTTTGACCAATATACCCGATGCATCGTCTAAAAGTTCAATTTCTTTTACGTTAACCTCGGCCTTTATCAGGTCGGATATGGCTTCAATTTCAGCCTTCTGGCCAGCGTCAAGTACTGGAATCATTACCTTTTGTAATGGCTGGCGCACTTTGATCATTTCCTTCTTCCGCAATGATAAAACAAGAGACGAAATGGTCTGGGCTTTCTGCATTTTGCTCTCTAACATTTTATTAACAAAGTTTTCAACGAATTCCGGAAATTTCGCCAAATGTACGCTGTCATATTTTTCTGACTGTGTAGACTGCGTTAAGTCTCTGTAAAGTTTGTCCATGAAAAAAGGAGCGATTGGCGCGCCTAATTTACTAATGGTCAGCAAACAAGTGTATAATGTTTGGTAGGCTGCGATTTTATCCTGACCGTATTCGCCTTTCCAGAAACGGCGCCGGCACAAACGAACATACCAGTTGCTCAGGTTTTCCTGAACGAAATCGGAAATGGCTCTTGCCGCTTTTGTAGGTTCATAATCGGAATAATAACCGTCGACGTTTTTGATCAGCGTATGCAGTTCAGAGATAATCCATTGGTCGATTTCTGGTCTTTCGGCAAGCGGAATTTCAGCTTCCCCGTATTTGAAATTATCAATGTTGGCATACAACGCAAAGAAAGAATAGGTGTTGTATAAAGTTCCGAAGAATTTGCGGCGTACTTCAGCGATGCCTTCGATATCAAACTTTAAATTGTCCCAGGGATTTGCGTTGGAAATCATGTACCAGCGCGTCGCGTCAGGACCGTATTCTTCGATAGTCTTAAACGGATCGGTAGCATTTCCTAAACGCTTGGACATTTTTTGCCCATTTTTATCCAATACCAAACCATTAGAAACCACATTTTTATAAGCGACTTTATCAAAAACCAATGTTCCGATAGCATGCAGTGTATAAAACCAGCCACGTGTCTGGTCTACGCCTTCTGCAATGAAATCAGCCGGAAAATCTTTGTTTTCATCAATCTTGTCCTTGTTTTCAAACGGATAATGCCATTGTGCGTAAGGCATCGCGCCAGAATCGAACCAAACATCAATGAGGTCTGCCTCGCGTTTCATTGGCTTGCCCGATTTAGAAACCAGCGTAATCTGGTCGACTACATTTTTATGCAGATCGACGAGGTCGTAATTCTCTTCAGCCATATTCCCGATTTCGAACCCTTTGAACGGATTTTCGGTCTGGAAACCTGCTGCTATTGATTGTTCTATTTCTTTGTATAACTCTTCAACAGAACCGATGAGAATTTCTTCCTGTTTGTCTTCGGTGCGCCAGATTGGCAATGGGATTCCCCAATATCTTGAACGCGACAGGTTCCAGTCGTTGGCGTTTTTCAGCCAATTACCAAAACGGCCTTCACCGGTTGCTTTTGGTTTCCAGTTGATGGTTTCATTAAGGTCAAACATGCGGTCTCTAACTTCTGTCACTTTGATGAACCAGGAATCCAGCGGATAATATAGTAATGGCTCGTCAGTTCTCCAGCTGTGTGGGTAACTGTGGACGTATTTCTCTACTTTAAAAGCTTTATTTTCTTCCTTGAGGCGTATGGCGATTTCAACATCTACTGATTTTTCGGGTGCTTCACCTTTATCGTAATACTCGTTCTTAACATATTTACCGGCATATTCGCCAACGTGTGAAGTGAATTTTCCTTGTAAATCTACTAATGGAATTGGTGTTCCGTTTTCATCAAGAACAAGCATTGGCGGTACTTCCGGAATAGCTTCTTTGGCTACTTTCGCATCATCGGCGCCAAATGTCGGAGCGGTGTGTACGATTCCTGTCCCGTCTTCTGTCGTCACAAAATCTCCGGAAATGACGCGGAAAGCATTTTCAGGATTTTGGTAAGGCAAAACGAATGGCAATAATTGCTCGTAACGGATGCCGACTAAATCTGTTCCTTTACACTCTGTTACTATAGTATATGGAATCTGCTTGTCGCCGTGCCGGAAGTTTTCAAAATCACTTTCTTCTGTACTTGCGAAGAAACTTTTGCCCAATTGTTTTCCCACTAAATTTTTAGCAAGGATTACATTAACAGGCTCAAATGTATATTGGTTGAAAGTTTTGACCAGAACATAATCGATTTTTGGCCCAACAGTCAGGGCTGTATTTGACGGCAATGTCCATGGTGTGGTTGTCCATGCAAGAATATAGATGTCACCGAAGTGCTGTAAAAAAGACGGCAATGTTTCGTTTTTCGCCTTGAACTGCGCAACAATAGTCGTATCAGTAACATCGCGGTAACTTCCGGGTTGGTTGACTTCGTGCGAACTCAAACCGGTTCCTGATTTTGGAGAATAGGGCTGAATCGTATAGCCTTTGTAAAGCAAATCCTTATCATAAATCTGTTTTAAAAGCCACCAAACCGATTCCATATATTTGGACTTGTAGGTCACATACGGATCTTCCATATCTACCCAATAGCCCATCTTTTCTGTAAGGTCGTTCCATACGTCGGTATAGCGCATTACGGTACGTTTACACGCTTCGTTGTATTCTTCGATCGAAATGGTTTTCCCGATGTCTTCTTTGGTGATGCCCAATTCTTTTTCGGTGCCCAATTCAACAGGAAGTCCGTGTGTATCCCAGCCAGCCTTGCGTTTTACCTGAAAACCTTTTTGGGTTTTATACCGGCAGAATATATCTTTAATCGCGCGTGCCATAACGTGGTGAATTCCCGGCAGTCCGTTTGCCGAAGGCGGTCCTTCAAAAAAAACGAATGGCTGGTTGCCTTCGCGCGTTGTGATACTTTGCTCGAATATGTTTTCTTTTTTCCAGAAATCCAGAACTTCTGAAGCAACTGTGGGTAAGTCAAGTCCTTTGTACTCTGTAAATTTTGTGCTCATTTTGTCCTTTTCTAAAATCGATTTGCGAAAGTAAGGAATTTTGGATTATGTGGTGCAAATTTGGATGATTTTCAATTGTTTTGTCACAAAGCGCAAGCGGTAAGATTGTGGCTAAGAGAAAACCTCTTTGAGTACTTCCAATGATTTTGGTTTTTTAAATCCGTCAAGGTGGAAGCTGTAATAGTCAATGAGGATTTTGAGCAGAATCTGGCGCTCTGTAACGTGAAATGTTTTCTGGTCGTTGCCGAATCTCAATCCGATGAGTTTTCTAAACAATTGCGTTTCGTGCGCTGAAAGTGAACTGATGGCATTAAAAGGGCTAAAAACACCTTCTGTCATTTCGAAATACGACTGATCGATATAGGAAGTATCGGGATAAAAACCAAGGTATTTGGTCGTTTCGAGCAACAGGATCAAATGAAAATTAGCGATTTCATCATGGTGATCGAACCAATGCATCGCCGTTTCCAAAAAGGTGAAAAGCGATTCGTTTTTTTCTTCCTCGCGTATGGAATGGTGGAGCATTTCGGAAAGGAACATAGCAATAGTGCTTTTCATTACGTCGGAAGGAATGGACTGGTAGGGAAATGCAATCTTGATTTCCTTAAAATGCTCAAGCGTTCCTTTGTTTTTGTGTACCGCTTCTATTTCGAGAATGGTGAGTGGCTGAAAATAAGCGATTTTCTGATTCGATTTACGAGAGGAGAAAGCGTCACGAACAAAATAGGATTTCAAACCATCAGACAAAGTGAAACATTTTACAATCAGGCTCTTTTCCTGGTATTTTAATGCGGAAATGACAATAGCTTTGGTTTTGACCTGCATTTTTGATTGAAGACTTAGAGATGGTAATTTCGGGAATTGAAAAGCTGAAAATCTTAAATTTACCTGACGATCATTACTTTCTTAACTTTGGTTTCGGCACCGTCTTCGGATGAGACAAAAATCATATAAACGCCGGAGGCGACTTTGTATTTGCTAAAAGCAGTGGTATCCCATTCAATTGTTCCACCTTCAGAGACAACTTCATATACCAGATTGCCTTCAATATCGGCGATTTTAACGTGGGCTTTGTCCATTAATCCGCTCACTTTTACAGTGCCGAAGTATTCCGGACGCACAGGATTTGGATACACATATACATTATTAAGGTTGTCATTTGCGGAGGTTGACGTACCCTTGAAAGAAACCAATCCTCTATTGGTAGCAAAAAATACTTCTCCGGTTATCGGGTTGATGTCGATGTCATTGACACTGTCACTTGGCAATGGCGAATTGGTCGTTGTGAAATGATACATCGTTTGCTGCCCGTTTGACGATACGTAATATACGCCGGAATCGGCAGTGCCAATCCACTTATTATTCGCACCGTCAACAACGATATCAGAGATGGATTGCTGGTATAAGAGTTCTTGCGCGATGAGTTCGCCGGAAATCAATTCATTGAAAATAATGGGCTCTGTAATCATTTGACTTTCAGATAAATAATTGTCTACACTTGGCAGTACGCGCAATCCGCGTTTGGTTCCTATCCACAGTTGATTCCGTTTGTCGATGGCTATAGCTCTTCCGTCATTTGCCGGAAGGTTACCTGTATCCGGAGTATCTTTAAGTGTCTTGAAAACCCCTCCGGTAGTTTCATTAAAAGCGATAACACCATCGTGTGAAGATCCTATCCATTTTGTGCCGTTTTTGTCTACGATAACTTGTATAAGATTGAAAAGACTTGGGTTGGCATAAACGCTTTCCATATTAAAAGACTGCCATTGCCCATCCGCTTTCAGTTCCTTAAGCCCTTTCTTGACAAGGCTGTTCGTAACCCATAAGTTCCCTGATTTGTCAAATGCGGCACCGTTTATCCTGACATCATCCGGCACTTGTCCGGCTATGGATTGCAAGCCATCAGAGCCTGTATTTCTGGCATCATACAGCATACTTACCTGTTCATTTTCGACTTTTAATAATCCTGAGTAATAAGAACTGAAGAAAACCTGATTGGCATTGTTGGGATTGACAGTAATTCTTGAAATTGCTTTGGCACCAAGCAGTTCTTCATACGGAATGTGCGACCACCCATTTTCATTGAATTTACTGATGCCAAATTCCGCAGGAGTATATCCGAAATAAGTATACGGATTAAAATTGATGTTGTATCCACCATAAGCTGCCCATAAATTTTTAGTAGAGGCATTGATGGCAAAAACCGCATTTCTTAAAGTACCCGAAGGCGTAATGTTTTGAAACGCTGACGGAAGCAAATCGGTAGTATAAAGTCCGTTTTCTTCTGTGCCGATGAATATTTTATCCCCGATAATAGCAGCACAGGAAAATTTTACGGTTTCATCTATAATTTCTGTACTGTTGATATTTCTAATTAATCCCAGTGTTGCGTTATTATATATGTAGACATGGTTTGCTGTTGTGATTACAAGATAATCGCCACTTTTTCTGACATCAGTAGCTGGTTGTAAAAGCGAAACCGGATTGCTAAATGTTATTCCCGTCCATTTATACAAAAATCCTGTATTGGATACCGCAATTAAGTTGGTGCCTAAAGACTCGACGCCTACCCAGCCATTGGCATCTAAAGTAGTCCATTGGTTAAAATCATTTAAATTGGCATTGGTCATGGATGCGCTTCTCATTCCATTTAAAAAGGTGGCTGCATAAATCCGGCCTTGGTAAACCGCCGTCTGTTTTACAATAATCTGTGCGCCACCATCACCAATAAAATAAGTGTCGCCAAATTGTAAGGTAGCCATATTGAATTGTACTATCCCAAAATCGCAGGAAACATATACAATTCCTTCATATTCCATAAAATGGTTGATTTTTTTAATATTGGCAGGCAATGCTTTGTTAATGATATCCACCACATCGAGCATCTTACCATCAACTTCATTAATGACAATCATCAGTCCGTTTTCATAGCCAACAAGCGTCTTTTTAAAATTCGGACTGTAGTAAACGGAAGTGATTGTTTGGCCGGCAAGTCCGTCAATGGTATTAATCGTTCTTAAAGAACCTGACAGAAGGTCTTTTGTGAACAATGCATTTTGTGCTGCCGCCAATATTCTGTTTGGCGATTCTGATATGTCTTTGATTTCATTATAGGAGAAATAGCCTTTCCATAGTTTGCTGTTTTGGGAAAAGCTACATTGGAAAGCAAAAAGAATTAAAAGAATAAGCAGTTGTTTTTTCATATAATGGAAATCGGATTCTGAGACAAATATACTACAAAACGAAAATATTTCTTTTTTAATATCCCAAACCAAAAAAAATGCCTCCATTGTTGTTGGAGGCATTTTACATCTATTTGGATATCGGATTATACTACACCCTGACCCAGCATAGCATCGGCCACTTTTACGAATCCGGCAATGTTAGCACCTTTAACGTAATCTACATAGCCTTTACCATCTGAACCATATTTTACACAAGAGGCGTGAATATCAAGCATGATCCTTTTTAATCTTTCGTCAACTTCCTGTGTTGTCCAGCTTAAACGCAATGAGTTTTGTGACATTTCAAGACCTGAAGTAGCTACGCCACCTGCGTTAGAAGCTTTTCCCGGCGCGAATAAAATCCTGGCCTGTTGGAAAACTTCAACCGCTTCTGGCGTAGAAGGCATGTTCGCGCCTTCGGCTACACAGATGCAACCGTTGCCCACAAGTGTTTTAGCTTCGTCTTCATTCAATTCATTTTGGGTAGCACAAGGCAAAGCGATATCACATTTTACTTCCCATGGTCGTTTTCCTGCCACATATTGAGCGTTAGGATATTTTTTAGTATACTCGCTGATACGGGCATAATCAACATTTTTAATTTGCATTACATGTGCTAATTTCTCGGCATCAATTCCGTCGGCATCATAAATATATCCGGCTGAATCAGATAAGGTAACGACTTTTCCACCTAATTCTGTTGCTTTCTGAGCCGCATATTGCGCTACGTTCCCTGATCCTGAAATCACTACTGTTTTGCCTGAAAAGCTTTCGCCTTTGGTTTCCAGCATGCTTTGAGCGAAATAGACATCACCAAAACCGGTTGCTTCAGGACGGATTAATGATCCTCCGAAAGAAATTCCTTTTCCGGTTAAAACGCCGGTGAATTCATTTCTTAATCTTTTGTATTGTCCGAACATGTAGCCAACTTCTCTTCCTCCAACTCCGATATCTCCGGCAGGAACGTCAGTATCAGCACCGATGTGTTTAGACAATTCGGTCATAAAAGCCTGACAGAATTTCATAATTTCGATATCTGATTTTCCTTTAGGATCGAAATCAGCGCCACCTTTTCCACCACCCATTGGAAGTGTTGTAAGGCTGTTTTTGAATGTTTGCTCGAATGCAAGGAATTTCAGGATGCTTAAATTGACAGACGGATGGAAACGAATTCCTCCTTTATATGGCCCGATTGCAGAATTCATCTGGATTCTGTATCCTCTGTTTACCTGCGTAGTTCCTGCGTCATCGATCCAGACTACACGGAATATGATTACGCGTTCGGCTTCGACCATTCTTTCCAAAAGCATTTTGTTTTGGTATTTTTTATTTTCTTCAATAAATGGGATCACAGTTTCAGCCACTTCCTTTACAGCCTGCATAAACTCAGGTTCGTTAGGATTTCTTTTTGAGACTGCGTCAATAAAATTGTTAATACTTTGCGACATGATTATTAGATTATTACCGTTTAAGAAAACGTTTTCGTTAATTCGCGACAAATATACATCATATATAAAATATCCATAATAATTTTTATTTTTTTATGATTCGAATTGTCTTTTTGTCATCAAATAGGAAATATAGCTGTTTTTAATATTGGATTTTAAAACTATTTATGCTTTTTTGCGTACATAAATAAGTATTTTTTTATTTTATTTTATTAGTGAATGATGTTTTTATATATTTGTCGGGAAAAGAATTAATCTATATGCAAATGCCCAAATACTTTATCATAACCTTCTTGCTTCTATTTGGTTACTCCAATCAGGCAAATGCTCAATATGGTTTTTCTCATGAAGTCGGTATAATTGCTGGTCCTGTTGCTTTTCAGTCAGATTATGGCGAAAGAAGTGATTTTAATACCAATGCCGGAAATACCGGATATGGTATCGGACTCATCCATTACCTGAATTTTTCTTATAAAGCAGAATGTAACTGTTATACTCCTGAAACTTATTTTAACGACCACTTTAAACTTAGAAGTGAATTATCTTATAACAAAACCGATTTAAGGCATTTTGGTGAATATGTGGAAGGCGACAAAAAGAAATTGTTTAACAGGCAATTGCGTGCAATGCGTGGAAGTACTGCTGTTACCAATATCGGGATGCAGCTTGAGTTTTTTCCGTTAAGCATTCGTGATTACACTGCTACAGTTGGCGCTTTGGCTCCGTTTGTAAGTTTTGGCGGCCAATTCAGTTTTTATGACCCGAAATCGTATTCTGTATTAGGGAAATTAGATACGCCTGCTACCACACCCGTAAAATATTATAACGCTACGCAAAATGAAGGCGGTTCTGTTTGGTCGGTTGTAGGAAGTATCGGTACCCGTTATAAATTAGCGCCACTTTCTGATCTTATGGTTGACCTGAGATGGCAATATTATTTTTCGAACTGGGTTGATGGCCTGAATCCGAATCCTGCTGTATATCCTGAAAACAAGGCTAATGACTGGCTGGTTTGGGTTAACGTAGGCTATATCTATTACATCCAATAAGATTTTAAAACATAAAAAAAAGCTGTCCAAAGTAATTTCGACAGCCTTTTTTATTGGACGCCATTTTCATCAGGTTGCAAGACGCAGCATTTCCAAATCTCCTTTTCCGGAGCCATAGACACATACCGATTCAAATTCATCCATATTTAAAATGGCTTTGATCCTGTTTATTTTCTCGATGCCAAAACAATTTTTGGAGGCGAGTTTTCCTGTTAGCTTGCCATCTGCAACTTCAACATTTGTTCCGATGACTTTAACGCCATACTGAATGCTCCAGGGTTCAATCCACTCCGGAAAAGAAGCCGAAACAATACAAACCACATGGCCTGATGCTATATGTTTAAGGAAATCAGCTTTTATCTTACTGTTCAAATCGCCATCAATTTTCTGAAGCGCAAAGTTTTTACCGAGCCATCTGAATTGTTCCGAATCCATGCCCTTAAAAAAGTGAGTTACAAACGCCGTTTTCACCGCTTCGTTTTTTAGTATGCCAAGCTTCATCCCGATCAGTTTCGGCAAAAGCCAAAGCATGCCGGTATAAAATGTGCGATTCCCTTTTGCGAATTTGGTGAATGCAATTAAACTGTCTTTTTTATAAAGCGTTCCATCGAAATCAAAAAGCGCCAGTGTGTTTTTGGTTGTCATCGGTACAGCAAGTAAGTCATTAGCAGCATCCAGCCAATCATCGTAATCTGGATAAACCTGTCTTTCAGGACAATTAACGTTGGCGAATATGTTGATTGGTCTACCAACGCCAATTTAAGGTATCTGAAGATTCCGTTGACGACAAATATGATGGACAGGTACAACCATTTTGAATGGTACCGCTGCTGGTTTTCCGGTGCAATACAATAAAAAATGTAGGATATGATTACAATAGAAGCCAGAATCCCCAACATAGTGTCAATAAAAACCAGATTGTAACCCTGAATGTTCCTCCTTACCTCTTTTCCGCTTTGCGCTAAAATCACATCTGTCCTTCGTTTTGCAATGGCCAGGAACAAAGCCAGAAGATAAGTAATGAGTAAAATCCAGATGGACGGCTCAATTTGAGAAACTGCTGTTCCCGCAAGCAAACGCAGTACAAATCCGACGGCGATGATATTAACATCCAATATGGCGATGTGTTTTAGCCATTGAGAGTAGAGGACATTCATGACAACGTAGCTTCCAATGATGATTCCCAATTCTGATGAAAGCCAAAAAGCCAATACCAATGCGCCCGAAAGCAGGCAAAACTGTAGGATAAAAGCGTTCCTAACAGAAATCTTTCCGGCAGCCAGCGGCCTTTTTGATTTTTGAGGATGGTGCCTGTCTTCATTAATGTCCAAATAGTCATTTAGGATATAAATGCTGCTGGCCGCAAGCGAAAAAGCGATCAACGCAAGGAAAACCTTTAACAGCAGTATCCCGTTTAAAAAAGCCCCGCCAAAAAAAAGCGGAGCAAAAACAAATACATTCTTAATGTAGTGTTCGGGCCGGATCAATTTAAGGTAATCGCGCATCTTTTTGTAGTGAATTGTAAATCATAAAATGTTTCGTTTCTCCGATGAGATTGAATTTCTTATAAATGAAATAGGATATCGAACTGAACGCTTCCATCTTTTCGGGCATGCATTCTTCGCGGTTCAAAAATGATTTTTCAAGAAAGATATAATTTTTTTTATTGGCTGCCAATCTTATAAATTCTTTTTGCCGGCTGTCTATTTCGGTTTCTATGATCCAGTCGGCAGGAAGTTCGCTCTGGTCATTAAAGAGGTAATTCGCCATTGGAATATTCGGCGCTACGATAAAATTTTCACCATATTTTCCAACCAGCATCTTTAGTTCTGAATATTTTTCAAACGAATCTTTGTTGGTTTTGATGTATTTTAATTTCGGGGAAATGGTTTCTAATGACTGGTTTAAGGTAAAGATACCGGTTTCGCGATACGGCCTCAGATTGTATGACATCGCAATGATGCAAATCGGTAATGCGATCCAGAAATACTGTTTGCGATTGATGTTCAAATCCTTTCCGATCAGAGCAACAAAAGTCCAGATGATTCCGGTCGCAAACAGGATCGGGTAAGGATAACCCAAACTGATCGAACATGACCACGCAATACCCAGCGCTACCGCGAAAGGCGCAATGTCGCCAACCTTCTTTTTATCGAAACCGAAAGCATATACGATGGCTATAATTCCGCCATCGAAAGCAATCCTTGAGGCGATTTGCATTTCTTTCAACAGGCATAAAATAAATGCTGCTGCAAAAAAGGCAACGGAAAGCCACTTCAGGAACGGAAGCAATGCGGTAATTTTTTGCCTGGTTTTCCTTAAATATACATAGGCAACTATTGCTGTTATCAAAAGTATTGCGGCAAACCAAAGAATGGGAATGAATATATAATTATGCAAACCGGAGTAAAACAGGTAATGCAACGGTGTTTCTCCCGTAGTCTGGCGGATGAAGTTCTCAAAATTGGTAACGGATAAGATAAAACAAAGATAGGCCGTGAAAAATATGCCGAGCAGGAACAAAAACAAAACGGCTTTTTTCAGGTGGTATCTTACGCCAATCCAAAACATGAAAAATACCGGGACAAGGTAAAATGATTGTTTTGTCAATGCCGATAAAACACAGCAAAAGGCAATTGCCAACAGCAGCAGAAAACCGGGATCTTTATATTTTGATACGAGCCAGAACGCTATTGAGGCAAACAAAAGGCCGTCGGTTGTTGGCCACGGATAAGGCGGAAAATTGAGTAGCGATACCACAAAGGCAACACAAATTATTGCCCATTTGTCGGTATTGCTTTTTGCGAGATCATAAAGGTTGTTGAATCCGTTTACAAAAAGGCAAACCTGTAGCGCAAACATCAGGTAAACCAAAATCCGGATTTGCAGGAACTGCGCGGTTTCAGGCAAAATTTTTATGAAAAATGCGTGGAAATACAGCGTAACCGGCGGTCCTTTGTAAATAAAATCTTCATAGACCGATGCGCCATTGACGATGCGCCACGAAAAACTCGGGATATAGCCGGTATCAAAATTTTCCAGGCCAAACTGCGTCAGGACCAGGCAATACAATGCTACAAGGAAGAAGAATACAAATTTATAATTGACCGATGGCACCATTTTGCGAACCCAATTAATTTTCGTGAAAAATACTATTATTTAATTGAAAATACAGCATCGTGATGGCCTATATGTAAATTTGTACCGCAATGGCAGTCTCAATAATGCAAGTGAAGTTGTTCATGCAGGTCTTCGCCTCCCAGTTCTGAACTCCAACGACCGAGTTCTGAACTCCGCTGGCTCAGTTCGGAACTCCGGTGACCGAGTCCGGAACTCCGCTGACCCAGTTCGGAACTCCGATGACCGAGTTCGGAACTCCGGCGACGGAGTTCCGAACCTCGTCTTTGCTGGGTTTTTGAAATTTAGGCTGTTTTACCGGAAGTTATACATTTGTGTTGTTTTTCTCCGTTAGATTGGAGATGGGCATCGAGATGGGGATGATTTATGGGGATGTGTATAGTAGTTGGCGGTAATTTTTCGAAACACAGATCACAGAACCAGTATTAGAATCGGAAAAATTTATCATTTTCAGACAGTTCCAAAATTGTGCGGTCTTGAATGTATTTTTGACCAAGAAACATGATTCGTTCTTTTAAAACTGAAACTACAAATTGTCAATTTAGGCTATCCGCAATTTCCAATATTTTCTTTGTATTTATAAATAAAACTACCGCTAACAGTGGCTCCCTGCAATAATTAAACATTCCCTAAACCCTATTACTGTTTTAAACAGTCTATTAAATGGCCCGTTTGGTTTTTAAAATAGCCTGTGTGGGATTTTGCTGCCTAACATAAAAAGTTTCACAAGCATATAAAAAAGTCCGGTCACATAGTGCCGGACTTTTGAATTTTATGGTTATTCCAATGCCTGTTTCAGGTCTTCAATGAGGTCTTCGGCGTCTTCGATGCCGACACTGAGGCGTACAAGATCATCCGTAATTCCGATTTCCTTTCTTTTGTCTTCGGGTATCGACGCATGGGTCATCAGTGCGGGATGGTTCGCCAATGATTCGACTCCGCCAAGGGATTCAGCAAGCGTGAAAACAGTAAGCTTTTCTAAAAACGCAATCGCGTCTTCTTTTTTACCGGAGTGGAAAGTAAACGAAACCATGCCTCCGAAACCGCTCATTTGCTTTTTGGCTATTTCATGAAACGGATGGCTCGGCAATCCGGGATAATAGACTGTTTTTATTTTAGGATGGTTTTCGAGGAATTGGGCTACTTTCTCCCCATTTTCACAGTGCCTTTGTACACGCAAATGCAATGTTTTTATACCTCTTAAAACCAGAAAACTATCCATCGGTCCGAGAGTCGCGCCTGTTGCAAACTGCTGAAAATGCAATTGTTCGCCTAATGACGGGTCTTTTACGATCAATGCGCCTGCAATTACATCGGAATGTCCGCCGAGGTATTTTGTGGCCGAGTGCATCACAATATCAGCGCCCAAATCCAACGGCCGTTGAAGGTAAGGCGTTGCGAATGTATTGTCGACCGCGAAAAGGATTTTATTTTCTTTGGTGATTTTAGCGATTTCCCGGATGTCGGCTAGTTTCATCAACGGATTGGTTGGCGTTTCTACCCAAACCAATTTGGTGTTGTCGTTGATCAGTGATTTGAATTTCGCAATGTCATTCATGTCTACAAAGTGGAATTTGATTCCGGAGTCTTTATAAATACGCGTAAACATTCTGTATGTTCCGCCGTATAAATCATCCATCGCGATCACTTCATCACCCGATTTGAAAGAGCGGAGGATACAATCTGTAGCTGCCAGTCCGGAAGAAAAAGCGAGTCCGCGCGTACCGTTTTCAATACTTGCCAAAGCATTTTCTAATGCCGTTCTTGTCGGATTTGCCGCTCTGCTGTATTCATAATCTGGGTTAATAGGTTGTCCCGGGCTGCTTTGCACGAAGGTTGATGTTTGATAAACCGGCGGCATTACTGCTCCTGTGCTGGGATCATGTTGCTGTCCGCCGTGTATTGTTTTAGTGTTGAATTTCATTTTGGATTAATTTTATGCAAATGTATATTTTAATAATTTTCCAGTGTTCCGGTTTAACGATTTTTTAGCCCTGATGGCAGCGGAAATCCTTTTGAGGCTTTTCCCGAAAAAGATTGCAGCGTACAGCAGGAATAGCTCCTAAATAAATTTTCGGATACCCATCATTATACCGAGATGTGTTGCTTCATGGTAATAATTGAACGCCATGGCATCTTCGGCAGTGGTGAGTATAAAGCCTGTTGCGGTTGTAAAGGTGTTGTAATTTTTAAAGACCTGCTTGCTGAAATCGGCTTCACACTGATCAATCGTTGTAATAAGCAATTCCCGGATTTCGTCGGCTTCCTCTTTTGTGACATCGGCTTCCGGTTTCGTTCCCCGTTTGTATTTTGCGACCATTTCCGGAGAAACCATCATGGGCAATCCTGATAAATTGTAGACCAGCATTTGCTGAACGACTACAATATGCCCGATGTTCCAGATCAGATTATTATTGAATCCGTTTGGGATCGTATTGAGTTTTTCCAACGTATAATTGTCGAGGAATTTTGAAATGATCGTTCTGCTGGTACGGGTGAAATCGAAAGTGCGCTGCATTTTTAAATTTTTGATAAAAATAATCAATTTGATTGTGAAATGGATTTTCTTTGCTGAAAGAAACCGACTTCAATTATGAATACGATCTATTATCTTGCTTCCTGCGATACGTGCAGGAAAATTATCAAATCGCTGCCTAATGATAACAACCTTGTTTTTCACGATATCAAACAAAACCCGATCACCGCTGCTGAACTTGAAGAAATGCATCTGCTTGCGGGAAGTTATGAAGCTTTATTCAGCAGGAAAGCACAACTATACAAATCGCTCGGGCTTAAAGACAAAGCGCTGACAGAAGCCGATTATAAAAAATATATTTTAGAACATTATACTTTCCTGAGCCGTCCGGTTTTCATCATTAACGATGTTATTTATATTGGTAACAGCCAGAAGAATATGGCAGAAGTCCACAAGGTTTTGGGATAATTGCTACAGATAAGCTTTCGAAATAAAATTTTAACTTTTTGCTTATCTTTGAACACTTTATAAAATTATATGATACAATCGATGACCGGTTTTGGTAAAGCCACGCTGCAATTGCCAACTAAAAAAATTACGGTAGAAGTAAAATCGCTTAACAGCAAAGGTTTGGACCTTAATGTGCGGATGCCTTCTGTTTACCGTGAAATGGAATTGGGACTGCGCAATGAAATCGCTCTTAAACTCGAACGCGGAAAGATCGATTTTTCGGTTTATATTGAAATGACCGGCGAACAGACTTCTACCAAAGTCAATGTGCCGATTGTAAAAGCCTATATTGCCCAGATGCGCGAAGTAATTGGTGACGCCGACGAGACAGAGCTTATGAAAATGGCCGTCAGGATGCCCGACGCGCTAAAGACAGAGCGTGATGAAATTGATGAGAACGATTGGGCCGAAATCCAGAAAGTCATTAAAGAATCTCTTGATAACATAGCCAGTTTCCGTCAGGATGAAGGCGCTTCCCTTGAAAAGGAATTTCAGTTGAGAATAGGCAATATCCGTCAATATATGGAAGATGCATTGTCGCTTGACGCAGAACGTGTGCAAGCCATCAAAGACCGTTTACAAACAGCCATTGCAGAATTGAAAGTCAATGTTGATGACAACCGGTTTGAGCAGGAATTGATCTATTATCTTGAAAAACTGGACATCACTGAAGAAAAAGTGCGCCTCACCAACCACCTCGATTATTTCATCGAAACGATAAAAGGCACGGAAGCCAATGGCCGGAAATTGGGATTCATCACTCAGGAAATGGGTCGGGAAATCAACACAATGGGTTCTAAAGCCAACCATGCGCAAATGCAAAAACTGGTGGTCATGATGAAAGACGAGCTTGAGAAAATCAAAGAACAGGTTTTAAACGTTTTATAAATAATACAACACACGCATTTTAGCGTTTACGGCATAAACATGAAAAAAGGGAAATTAATTGTATTCTCAGCGCCTTCAGGTTCCGGAAAAACAACTATTGTAAGGCATTTGCTTGGGATAACAGAACTGAATCTTGAATTCTCCATTTCGGCCACTTCACGGGAAGCCAGAGGGGAGGAAGTCGACGGGAAAGATTATTATTTCATTTCTTTATCCGATTTCAAAAAGCACATCAAGGGCGAGGATTTTCTAGAATGGGAAGAAGTGTACCGCGATAATTTTTACGGAACGCTAAAAAGTGAGATTGAACGCATCTGGGCTTTGGGCAAAAACGTGATTTTTGACATTGATGTTGCCGGCGGATTGCGTATCAAGTCGAAATTCCCTGATGAAACTTTGGCTGTTTTTGTGAAACCGCCAAGTATCGACGAACTCAAAATTCGCCTTAAGAAGCGATCTACCGAAAGCGATGACAAGATCAATATGCGAATTGCGAAAGCATCAGTAGAACTTGCCACCGCTCCGCAATTTGATAAAATCATTAAGAATTACGACCTTGATGTCGCAAAGGAAGAAGCCTATCAACTGGTAAAGGATTTTTTGAAAGATTAATTATTCGTTATGAAAATCGGTCTCTATTTCGGAACGTTTAACCCTATCCATGTTGGCCACCTCATCATCGCTAACCACATGGCAGAATATGCCGGTCTCGACCAGATCTGGATGATGGTTACACCGCACAATCCGTTAAAGAAAAAAGATACGCTGCTTGACGATTTCCTACGCCTGCAACTCGTTTTTCTTGCCACAGAAGATTATCCTAAAATTAAACCTTCCGATTTCGAATTCAATTTGCCCCAGCCCAATTATACCGTGAATACGCTGGCGCATCTTGAGGATAAATTTCCGCAGCATGAATTTTCCCTCATTATGGGCGAAGACAACCTCCGCACTTTCCATAAATGGAAAAACTATGATGTTATTCTTGAAAATTATACTGTTTTTGTTTATCCGAGGATTTCCGCAGAAAAAGAAAATTTGCAGTTTAAAAACCATCCCAACGTACGATTCATTGCTGCTCCGATAGTCGAAATATCATCGACATTCATCCGCGACAACATCAAAAATAAAAAGAATGTGCAGCCATTATTACCTGCAAAAGTCTGGGACTATATTGACCACAACAATACCTATCGCAAATAAATCGGATTGTATTAAATCAAAAGGCGTTCAGAATATGATCCTGAACGCCTTTATCAAATAACCCCAAAACAAAACTTAACAATTGAAGTATGCGACTAATAACCAACACAGTCACATATAGCTTTAAAACGGCAAATAAAGCGGCGTATTATGCTGAAAATCATAATTTTGAGTTAATATTTTCTTTAACAGTCAAAATCGCAACCCTAAAGTCGGTCAATCGCTTTTTGATTTCTCTTATTTTAAGTACTTTTGGGAGAATAATTTTCAGGAGCTATTCCCGCTGTACGTTGCAATCTTTTTGTTCAGAATGTTTCTGTTTTTTACAGGAACATCACGACAAAACAAAAAGGATTTCCACTGCCATCGGGGCTAAAAAAACATGATAATGACAGACAATCCAAAATTTGCAGTAATCGGTGGTGGAAGCTGGGCAACGGCAATTGCCAAAATGTTATGCGTAAATCTTCCCGAAATTGCCTGGTACATGCGAAATGAAGACGCGATACACCATATAAAAACACAACATCACAACCCAAACTATCTTAGCTCGGTAGAATTTCACATTGAAAAATTAAGGCTGACGAGTAATATCAATGAAGCGATCGCTTATGCCGATTACATCATATTTGCCATTCCTTCGGCTTTTCTGAGTGGCGAACTTTCAAAAATGACAGAAAGCCTGGATGGAAAAGTCATTTTCTCTGCCATTAAAGGTATTGTCCCTGAAACGAGCCTGATCGTAGGCGAGCATTTTAATAAAACTTATAATATTCCTTTTGAAAATATTGGTGTCATCACCGGTCCGTGCCATGCCGAAGAAGTAGCGCTCGAACGCTTGTCCTATCTGACTATTGCGTGCGGCGATTCGAAAAAGGCAGAAGTAATGGCTAAAAACCTTTCCGGAAACTACATCAAGACTAAAATCACAGACGATATTATTGGAACCGAATATGCCGCAATGCTTAAAAACATTTACGCTATTGCTGCCGGAATGGCTCATGGTTTAGGGTATGGTGATAATTTCCAGTCGGTTTTAATGAGCAACGGCATTCGGGAGATGAAAAAATTCATCAAGAAAGTACACAAGATGAAACGCAACATCAATGATTCGGCTTATTTGGGCGATTTATTGGTGACGGGTTATTCGGTATTTTCCAGAAACCGAATGTTTGGCAACATGATTGGGAAAGGCTATACCGTAAAAAGCGCGATGATGGAAATGAGCATGGTCGCCGAAGGGTATTATGCCGCAAAAAGCGCTTGGGAACTAAATCAGAAATATGGTGCCAAAACACCCATTATTGATGCGGTTCACGCTGTTTTATATGAAGGAAAAGAAGCGAAGAAGGTTTTTAAGAAACTAACGGATAAATTGGACTAAGATTTTTTTTTGACAACTTTACAATCTTTGCAATAAGCTGACAATTCTTCGATTTCTTTTAAAACTTGTTGGTGCAACTTTGCCAGTTTTTCTGCTTTTCTGCCCAGATCGGTGTCTTTTCCGGCATTGGTATCTCTTTCGACGAATTCCTTTTGGATTTCATCATAAAATGGCCTGAAGAAATTGACACTTGAAAACGACCCTTTTTCTTCCTGGACTTTTTTCCTGAATTTTCGGGCATACAGTTCGGAAAGGTCAAATTCAAATTGCGAAAAATTGACAAGACTTGCTGCAATAATTTCATCTGGTGCTACTATTGAAGAACTGCTGCGTTTGAAAATGTTACCAATTTTGGAATTGAAATTCTTTGTAAACAGGAATTCTATGTTAGTCATTGAAAATGCAAAATCGATTCCGCAGGAACTGTGTATGCTATAAAGATTGGTGCTGCCAATTTGGGTTGCAGGAGATTGGAAATCGGAAAGCTTGATCTTATATTCTCCATCCCAGTTGATTTCATTTTGTGAAAAACTTAGACTTGTAACCAACACAAATAAAAACAGGAAGGGATTTTTCATTGGATTTTTACCTTACAATTACACCATCGACGAACAAAATCGGGACTTCTTCGACCGCACTTTCATTGATGGAATTGGCTTTGAAAATGTATTTTTTATCATACAATGTGTTTCCGATAAAGAAAGTCACCATGAATTCGTTATTAAGTGCCAAAACGCTGCTTTCAATCATTTCTACTTTCACTACGGCAACCGGTGGGATTTCGGTAAATGCATGGCGCAATAACGACGTTTTTTTCATTTCACCATCGAGTGTTCCGAATGCTTTTGAAACGACCATTACGCCATCGAGCTGGAAATCGCTGTCATTTACCAAATGAACATACCAGACTTTCTCCATAAAATCGTCGTTCCATTCCTGGACTGCGGCGAGGAAAACATTTTCTACTTCGGGAATGATGATGTCTTTTTTCATTGTCAAATGTTGAAAGTCTAATGTCGAACGAATGTCATTAGCCGTTTGACATTCGACATTCGACTTATTAAATACTTGATTTGAATTGCTCTAAAAACCGCACGTCATTTTCATAAAACATACGAATATCGCCGATTTGATACAAGAGCATCGCAATTCTTTCAATTCCCATTCCGAACGCAAAACCGTTGTATTCATCGGGATTGATGCCACAGTTTTTGAGTACGTTAGGATCAACCATTCCACAGCCCATAATTTCGAGCCAGCCAGTTCCTTTGGTAATGCGGTAATCGGTTTCGGTTTTTAAACCCCAATAAATATCGACCTCAGCGCTTGGTTCTGTAAACGGAAAATAGGAAGGACGCAATCTGATTTTTGATTTTCCGAACATTTCTTTGGTAAAATAAAGCAGCGTTTGCTTTAAATCGGCAAACGAAACATCCTTATCGATATACAAACCTTCCACCTGATGGAAAATGCAATGCGAACGTGATGAAACCGCTTCATTCCTGAACACGCGTCCCGGAGAAATGGTCCGAATTGGCGGTTTGTTATTTTCCATGTAGCGCACCTGAACAGATGATGTGTGCGTCCTCAATAAAATATCGGGATTGGTCTGGATAAAAAAAGTGTCCTGCATATCGCGCGCCGGATGGTATTCGGGCAGGTTCAATGCGGTAAAATTGTGCCAGTCATCTTCAATTTCCGGACCTTCGGAAACGTTGAAACCAATATTGGAAAAAATATCTACAATTTGGTTTTTAACCAACGAAATCGGGTGTCGGGAACCAATGGTCACCGGTTCTCCCGGACGCGTTAAATCGCCGTAAATGCCTTTTGTTTCTTCTTTGCTTTCGAGTGACTCCTGAATGGATTTTACTTTATCTTCTGCGGTCGCCTTTAATAAATTGATGACTTGGCCAAATGCGGCCTTTTGGTCATTAGGCACATTTTTAAATTCGGCAAAAAAGTCTTTTAAAAGTCCTTTGCTTCCTAAGAATTTAATTCGGAATGCTTCCAATTCTGCAGCATTTTGGGTTGAGAAAGCCTGCGCTTCGCCGATGTATTCTTTTATCTTATCTATCATTTTCATTCCGTAATTAAGACGGCAAATTTAAGGTTTTAGCACAAAGTAAACAAGGTTAATCAGAAGTTCATCAAGAAATATCTTTAATCGATGAGTTCTTTTTCCAGAAAATAATTGACTATAGCTTCCTTCATTAAAACGGACTGCTCACCGGCTTTGAGTGGCGGCAGTTCTTCCTTTACTTTGTAGTGTGGCCAACCGTCAACATCTACGTAGTCAAATTCATAGTAACCGTAAGGTTCGAGCAATCTGCAGATGGCAATGTGCATGAGGTTGAGTTTTTCATCTTTTTTATATTTTTGATGCACTTTCCCCAGTTCCTGAACGCCAATTAAATAAATGATGGCATCCAGATCCAGATCTTCGCCTTGTGAAAATTGGTTGGATAGTATGTTGACGAGGTTTTCCCATCGTTCCTTAAGTTGTATATCTCTTGACATTGTTGAATTCCTGATTTCTTAATTAGCCCGTAAAGATAATAAGTTCGGCATTGGATGAAGACCAAATCATTTATATTTGTACTTTAAATGTTTGACAGCATGGGTTTTTTGGATATTATTTTAGGGATTATTTTAATTTCGGGACTGGTGAATGGATTCAGAAATGGTTTTTTTGTCGAACTGGCATCGCTTGTATCCATGCTTTTGGGGATTTTTGTAGCGATAAAATTTTCTTATCTGATGAAAGAATATCTTGAAAACCATGGTACATGGAATCCGAAAACAGTTCAGGTTGCAGCATTTGCACTGACATTTATTCTGGTAGTCATTGCTGTTTCCATTTTGGCAAAATTCTTTACAGCTGTTGCGAATTTTGCGAGTTTGGGTATTTTCAATAAATTGCTTGGTGGTTTTTTTGGCATTTTGAAAACCATCCTCACCATTAGTATTTTGCTCAATTTATTTCAGAAAATCAATTCCGGAAATACTTTTGCCGACCAAAAAACATTGGATGATTCTATCTTTTTCAATCCCATTCAAAAAGTATCAAAAGCAATTTATCCTTCTATTGAAGATTGGTTCACGGCTTTTAAAAGTGAAAGTTTTAAACTTGAAGATCCGAAAAAGGATTAAATTATTTTACTTCTTTGATCGCATTGCTTTCAATCCAGCCTTCGGTTCCGTCTGTTAATTGGATTTTTTTCCAGTTGTCCAATACTTCCAAAACAAAAACCTTCGCGCCTTCATGTAAGACAAAAACATCTGATCCTGACGCTTTGGGTTCGGCTTTCACTGAGGCCATTTCTGCAAAAACGATAGCCGGTTTTTCATGCTCATAATGCCTTTTCTCGAAAATCGCAGCGAGTATGCTGATGATAATAAAGAAAATCACGACAAACATTCCAATAAAGAAAATCCGTTTTAATAAAGTGGTTCCTGAAAAATAATATCCTATGAAAAACAACAGGAAAAGTACAGCGAAGCCAACGCCAAACCAAGCCCAAGTGTCGTAATAAAACATTCCGGTAAAGTCACGCAGCATTTTTTCAAATCCTACTTTTGGCACCACTTTAATTTCATCAATTGTCAGTTTTTGCGCAAAATGCAGGTTATTTTTTATTTCCGGATCATTCGGATTAAGTACGAGCGCTTTTTCATAATTGTAAATTGCAGGAGCTACTTTATTGAGCTTGTAATAACAATTTCCCAAATTAAAATAGAGCTCTGCTGATTGTTTTTTTGACGCCAGCACACTTTCATATTCGGTAATCGCTTCGGTGTAATTTCCCTTCTGATAGCTTGCATTTCCCCTTTCAAAGCCTGTTTGTGCAAAGAAAGTTTCGGCAATCAGTAAAAATATAAAGACTAATTTTTTCATTTTAAATTTGTTTTTCCAAATCTGAAATAATCGTTACGGCTTTTTCATAGTCGTGTTGAATGGCCGAACTTGATGATGGTGCATACCGTGCGAATTCACAATTTTCGGTCAGCTCGATAAATGCCTGTACCGTTTCGGGTTTTGCATTCCTGTTTAACAGAATTTCGCGGATTTTATCTTTGCTCATTTCCGAAGTTTCGATGTTGAGCTTGGCCTTTAAGAAATTGTGCATTGCTTTTTCAAGCGCAATATAAAAAAGCTCTTTGTTTTCAATTTGTGTTTTGGCTTCCGAAAGGTATTTCTTAGCCAACCTGTTGTTCATTTTGATCCTGTTGCCATGAATATCACCATCAATGGCTTCTTTTTTCTTCTTAAGCAATACAATCAGCGGAATCAATAAAAAAGAACCGGACATGAGTATGTAAAACAAATTCGAACCTAAGAAATCTGCTTTTTTAGCCGATTGAAGGCTAGTTTTTAATTTAATGAAGTGGAATTGTTCTCCGGCAGACACTTTCATTTTTGAAACTCCGGTATTGGCAGCCACAGCATTGGTATTGCCATCAGAAGCCGTTGGTCCATCGAGTACATTGATCATGATCTCGGGCGAAGTAATGGTTTTGTATTTTCCCGAACCCAGATCAAAATAGGTAAATGACATGGGTTTGATTGGGTATTTTCCTTTGAATTGCGGAATAATCGTGTATAAATCTGAAATACTTCCCGTCATTCCCGAAAGTGGCGTCTGTACTTTTTCGCTGTGTACCGGATCGTACATTTCAACAGAATTAGGAACTACGGGTTTTGGCAGGCTGAACAATTTGAGATTTCCTGTTCCTGAAACCGCTACTTTTAAATCGAGTGATTCTCCATTTTTAAGATTGGTTTTTGAAGGTATCGCAGTGAAGCTGAATCTTCCTACAGCACCTGAAAAATCTGCTGGTTTGCCTGCTTCTGGAAGCGGTTTTACGGTAATTGTTTTGCTTCCGGCAGAAACACGTTTGTTGTCTTCTACAATTTGTACCTGACCAAAAATATTCCTTCTGTTGGTTGGCAGTTGTACATCGATGTCCAAAGACAACGGCTCGATTTCCAGTCTTCCTGATTTCTGCGGATACAAAACAGTTTTTCTTAACACTACAAACCGGTATCTTTCGCCGTTGTATTTTCCTTCTTCGGCAACAAGCTGTTTGATATCAATATTTTGGCTCCAGAAATCATTGTATTTGGGTTTGTTGAGTTCGCGCCAATTTGTGATTCCGATATTGTAACTGAAAAACAGCTTATAGACAACGGTTATCGGCTCATTCACATACGGATTCCCTTTGGATATTTCCGCCACGAGATGGATCGCGTCATCGCTTGAAATCTGTGGTACATCATTAGGATCTCGCGGTTGTTCGACCGCTGCGGTAACGTTAATTTTAATCGGATTTGTTTTGTAAATCTGACCGTTAATTTCCACCGAGGCCTGTTTAATCACCAAAGCTCCTTTTTGCGTAGGCAATAAATAATACGAATAGGCTTTGTTGAACGAACTCCTTCCGTTGACCCAGGATTGGCTTACTTGCTGGCTTGGTCCGCCGACAACACGAAAACCGTCGAATGATGGCGGCGTAAAATTATCTCCGTCGTCGTTCATTTGAAAATCAATCCGGAGCCTTTCATTGAGACCCAGAGTGGTTTTGCTGACTTTTGCCTCAAACTGAACTTGGGCAAAAAGTCCCTGAAAACTTAATAGTAAAAGAAAAATATACTGCTTCATTGTTTGTGTAATATTACCAATCTTTCTCTGTTTGTACCGGTTTGCCTTTTACTTTTTTGGCATTGACTTTATCCTGTACTTTTTTCTCTTCATTATTTACGGCATCGAGAAGGTTTTGGAGGCGGTCCTTTGAAATTCCGCCCGGTTTTGGTTGCGGCTTTCCTTCAGGTTTGTCATTTTTGCCCTTGTCCTTTTTATCCTTGTCGCCTTCTTTTTTGTCGTCTTTTTTATCCTTATTGTCTTTATTCTCGTCCTTTTTATCCTTGTTTTTGTCGTCCTTTTTCTTATCGTCTTTTTTATCTTTATTGTCGTCTTTTTTCTTGTCGTCTTTCGGCGGATTTTCTTTAAGCATTTTTTTCGCTAAAGCGTAATTGTATCTCGTTTGATCGTCTTCGGGATTGTTGCGTAACGCATTTTTATAGGCTTCTACTGCTTGTGTGTAGTCTTTCTCTTTCATAAACACATTTCCCAGGTTATGAAATGCCTGATGTTTTTGAGACCTGTCTTTAGTGCTTTGAATTGCTTTCAGATAAGGTGCTTTTGCTTCAACAACCTGGTTTTGACGGTAAATGGAATTGCCTAGATTGTAGGATGCAATTGCGTTTTTGGCCTTTTTTGATTGTGAAATACGGTATTCTGCTTCGGCATCTGCGTATTTTTTTTCGGCAAATGCTGAATTCCCTTCAGGAAGATTCTTGTCTTTTTCCTGTGCGGTTATTGCCAAAGAAAGCAATAATAAACTATATACTATTACATTCTTCATTATTCCTTTTCATTAAATAAATTCAACTTCCTGATCCAGCCTGTGCTGCGTTCCAATAAAAAGACATCGAGGAAAAGCAGGGCAAATGCGATCCCGAGAAACCATTGAAACTGAGATTGAAAATCGGCCATTTGCGTCGCTTCAAATTCTGTTTTCTCAATATTATCTAGTGCTTTTTTTACATATTCCAGGACTTCTTTGGTATTTCTGCCACTGATGTAACCACCTTTTGTCGCCTTTGCAATAGTGACCAGACTTTCTTCATTTAGCTTGGTAATGACCACTTCGTTATTGTTGTCTCTTTTGAAACTTTCTACGACACCATTGCGTTTAATCGGAATTGGCCCGCCTTTTAGAGTTCCTACGCCAATTGTAATGATTTTCATTCCGTTTTTATTCGCTTCAGCGGCTGCATCTTTAGCACCTTCTGAATGGTCTTCACCATCTGAAATTAAAATCAGCAGTTTACTTGTCTTATTGCCTTTATCAAAATAAGTAGACGATAATTTTATGGCATCATCCAAAGATGTTCCCTGCGAGGAAACCATATCGGTATTGGTGCTTTGCAGAAACATTTTTGCAACACCGTAATCAGTTGTAATGGGCAATACTGGAAAAGCGCTTCCTGCATAGGCCACAATTCCGATGCGGTCATTGCCCAATTGATTGATGATCTGTGAGACTATTTGTTTGGTTTTTTCGAGACGGCTTGGTGCGACATCTTCGGCAAGCATACTTTTGGAAACATCAATAGCAAAAACGATATCAATGCCTTCACGTTTAACAGTTTCCATTTTAGTGCCGATTTTTGGGTTTACAAGTCCGAAAACCATTGCGGCAATCGCCAGCAATACTACGCTGAATTTTAAAGCGGACTTAAAAACTGACTTCTCCGGACTTAGTTTTTTGACCAGATCCAAATCGCCAAATTCCCGTTGTTTCTTCTTTTTCCAGAATTGGATATACAAGAAAACCAACACCAAAAATGGGATGATCGATAAGAGATATAAATAGCCTTTTTCTTCTAACTCGTACATAATTCTTTATATAAAACTTCTGAAAACTGTGTTTCTCAAGCCAATTTCTGTTAGCAGCAATATTCCTGCGAGCCACACAAATGGCCTGTATTTTTCATCATAATCGTAGAATTTCAGCTCTTCGATTTCTGTTGTTTCCAATTTATTAATTGCCGCGTAAATTTGGGCCAGCTTTTCATTTCCTGTTGCTCTAAAATATTTTCCACCGGTTTTAGTAGCAATGCTCTGCAATAATTTTACATCGATTTCCACTGGCATCATGCGGAATAAAAATTGTCCGTTGGGCGCAATTGCGTATGGAAATTCGGCTGTGCCATTGGTTCCGATTCCGATTGTATAGACTTTAATACCATATTGCTGAGCGATGTCGGAAGCCGTTTCAGGTTCGATAAAACCCGCATTATTTACGCCATCAGTCAACAGAATAATAACCTTGCTTTTGGCTTTGCTGTCTTTGAGGCGGTTCACGGCTGTGGTCAATCCCATCCCGATGGCAGTTCCATCCTGCAGGACATTATCATATTTAATTGAATTAATCGCATCGAGAACCACTGCCTTATCACTCGTTACGGGAGATTTTGTATAGGCTTCTGCTGCATAAACCACTAACCCGATTCGGTCATTTGGCCTTTCCCTGACAAAATCAGAAGCCACTCTTTTGAGCGATTCCATCCGGTTGGGTTTCAAATCTTTCGCAAGCATACTTCCCGAAACGTCAATTGCCATGACAATATCAATTCCTTTTGTGGTTTTTGTTTTGTTGCTGATGTCAACTGTTCTCGGCCTTGCCATGGCGATAATCAACGAACTCAGTGCCAATAACCGGAAAACAAATAATAATGGCTTTAGCTTTGCCAAAAACGATCCGGAAGCCTGAAATCCTTTAAGCGAACTCATTTTAAGAGTGGGTGTCTGCTGGTTTCTTTTCCAGAAAAACCATGCAATTGCAATTGGCAACAGCAGCAATAGCCAGAAAAATTCAGGATTTAAAAAAGTTACGTTTTTCATTATTCTCCTGTCTTTTGAAGTTCGATTGAGTTCAGAATGCGTTCTGCAACCTGATTTGCATATTCGTCACCTTCCTGATGCAGGATTGCAATTTGCTGGAATCCGCCATCTTGTTTAAAAATCACTATATCAAAGTAAATTTTAATACTTTGTTTGAGAACAGGATCAATCTTTACAAATGTTCCATATCCTTTGATGCCTTTTATTCCGCCTTTGGTTTCAAAATCGGCTTCACTCATCGCTACCTGCTGACCGCCAAATCCACTCACGCTTCCCTGCAATCCTTTCTTTAGGTCATATTCTGATTCCTGCTTTGGCTTTGCCGTATTGACAACAATGTAAAAACTACCCTGAAGACTGCCATACACAAAAGAACTTGCCGATTTAAAGTAGGCCAATGCTTCCTTTGGATAGGTTAGTTCATTATTGACTCTTTTAAGCACTTTTGGCGTTTGGATTCTTACTGCTGGCGTACCATATTCGCTGTAAACCCATTCTCCTTCGAGCAATTCTTTCGTCGGATGACCAATAAGATTGTCTTTTACATAAGCAAATCCTTTGGTCATCACTAAAAACAGGAATATTCCGATTACAGAACCAACACAAAATCCGAGAACGGTGAGAATCCGTGTTTTTCGTTTTTTACGCAATTGCTTTTTAAGTTGTTCCTGGCGCTGCATTTCGTTGAGCAGTAAATCATCTTCGGTTTCAACAACAACCGGAATCGATTTGTCAAGCGTTATGATTGATTTTTCGATTTTTTTTCTGTCTTCCGTAATTTCGAAATCAAGCGGTTTTGATTTTGCAAATTTTACAAGATCGGCCTGTTTCAACACTTTCTCGAGATTTTCGATGGTTTCGGGCGTTAGTCCGAGTTTCTTTTTGAGCGATGCTTTTCTAAGCGCTTCAATCAATTCAGAAGTAGTGCTTTCCATTGCCGGAATTTCTATAGCTTCTTCAATATAATTTCTGGCAATATCCGTCAGTTCACTATAATACGATTTGACTTCACCCTTTTGCCAAAGCTGCTTTTTCTCTAAATTATTGAGCAAACTGGTTGCTTTTTCTATTGGCGTTTTAAAAATCTCTTCTTCAATTTTTTTCTTCTGGCGTTTTTTCATCCACCAATAAATAAACGCGGCGGTTGCAGCAATTACCAAAATCGTTAACAGCAATTGCCATATCCATCTTTTATTAGACGGCACTTCTGTTATTGGTTTGATGTCGTACATCTTTTGTTTTAGGGTATCGACAGCAACATTTGATACCTCAACCTGCAGACTGTCGCTAAAAAAAGGTT
>Ga0247814_10000138_pt1 | contig 70509 bp, 65 predicted proteins | sample UWRJL179409R1_FD_179947 | JGI IMG/M metagenome (GOLD analysis project Ga0247814, IMG submission 179947) | Plant litter microbial communities from Arlington Agricultural Research Station in Wisconsin, United States - UWRJ-L179-409R-1 | ecosystem: Environmental > Terrestrial > Plant litter >... | reverse complement strand
CGACGTGGCGGAGCTAATAATAACCGCGGATGGAAACATAAAAAACATACCATTTGTAGAAGACTTAGTATTAGCAGCACCAAAAATTGAGGGATGGGTATTTACCGCACTTAAGCCTCCGTTGAACATAGAAGATGTAAGTATAACAATGTCTGGTTATCAGTTCACCGCCTCCAATATTAGTTTTTATAGCATTGATGATATACGCTATCCCGACGAGATTGATATAAGGATAGTTTACGATAATTTTAATGAAACTGATAGGGACAAAATTACAATTGGAATTTATATTTTTTTGGACAATTTATTAGGGGAATTGAATTTCGCGACCACGATAGATAACCTGATTGTTGAAGGTAAAACACATCCCGAAAAAGAACTAATACCAATTGAGAAATTAAAGTCGTACTTAATTTGGCGTGAAAAAGAATTTGTTGAAAAGTATGAGTCAGTGCGCCACACGAGCGATAACGATACTTATTCAAGTTTTGACTCGACAACTACAAATGGATCACCTATTGTGTCCATCATAAATACGGGTTTGCTAAATTGGGATTATAAATGTCACACCAGTGGCTTCTTGAGGTAGAAATAAAATACGACAGCAGCACCACCAATGGAATGCCTGACAACACCACCTACGAGCTTTTAGACGAAATTGAAGATAAACTAATGTTTCAATTTGAAGGTGATTATGGTTTTTTAAACATTGGTCGTGAAACGGGTAATAGTGTTCGCATAATTTATATCGCTTGTAAAGATTTTAGAAAAGCCGCAAAAGCAATAGGATTAGTAGCGCAACACTTTGCAAGCAGAATAACTATTAACTACGATATTTACAAAGACAAATATTGGAGAACGCTTAACCGCTACAACTCTTTTTAGCATTATCCCTACAGCCACTCCACCTTTTCACTCACCGGCGCCCTACGTACACCTTTTGGATACTCATCAGCATAACCTAAATAGATAACACCCATTATCTGGTCTTCACTTTGCAGGTTGAAAAACGAATGCATGGCAGTTTTTAATATCATTCCGCCGGTGCTCCAGAATGAGGCGATATTAAGGGCTGTTGCGCCAATTAAAATATTCTGTATGGCTGCCGCTGCCGCAGCTACTTCTTCAAAAACAGGTATTTTAGGCAAATTGCCCCGTTGCATAACAGCAACTATAACATGAGATACCTTATCGCCCTGATGATAAAAATTATCGTAACTGCCCTGTATAAAATCACTTTCCGGAGTGTTACTTTTATATAAATCAGCATGCTGATGGCAAAAGTTGGATGGATTGCCATACACAATAAAACGCCAGGGTTGTGTTAGTGCATGTGTTGGTGCCCAGGTGGCCAGTTCAAGCAAAGCCTGCACTTGCGCATCCGGAATATTGCCGCCATTCATCATAAATGGTTTTACGCTGCGGCGGCTTTTTAAAATGTCACTTATCGTATGGAATTGGTCGTTCATAAAAAAAATTCTTGAGTCTGGCTGTTGCAGCGTCTTCTAAAAAAACACGAAATTACACTTAATGTTAAATAAATTGATAACGAACAACTTACGGGTAAATTACAGCTAGATTTCCTGACGAATAAGTAGTTGCAAATTGTTCCATGATTGAATAATTACTATTTGCAAGCTATTAACAATCAAAATATTACATAAACACCCTGTTGCAGGTGTTGCATGTGTTGCTTATATTTCTGCAACACCGTATATCAATATATCGGCGGAAACTTAACCGGATCGCTATCGCTCATCATGCTGTACACTGCTTCTATAACATCGTCAACAGACGGCTTGGTATAGTAATCGCCGTCTGAACCATAAGGTGGGCGGTGATCTTTAGCGCTTAGCGTTCTGGGCGGGCAATCCAACATATAATATCCCTTTTGCCCTTCAATAACTTTTTGCAATATATAAGCAGAAGCAGATCCGGGCAGATCCTCATCAACAACCAGCAGCTTATTGGTTTTACTTAGGGATGTTGCGCAGAGGTTCTCGGTATCAAACGGATATAAGGTTTGCGGGTCAACAACTTCTACATTGATACCCATTTCCTGCAACTCGTCGGCAGCCTCCATTACAATGCGCAATGTTGATCCGTAAGAAACGATGGTAATATCGCTACCCTCGCGCATCAACTCAGCCTTACCCAGCGGAACGGTGAACTCGCCCACGTTAGCAGGTAGCTTTTCTTTTAAGCGGTAACCGTTAAGGCACTCTATAATTATAGCAGGTTCATCGCCACGCAGCAGTGTGTTGTACATACCTGCGGCTTGGGTCATATCGCGCGGAACGCAAACGTGCAGCCCGCGCATGGTGCTCAATATCATACCCATAGGCGAGCCCGAGTGCCAAATCCCTTCTAAACGGTGTCCGCGTGTACGAATAATAAGGGGAGCCTTTTGGCCACCCGCCGTGCGGTAGCTCAGGCTGGCCAGATCATCACTTATAACCGTTAAGCCGTAGAGCAGGTAATCCATATATTGGATCTCGGCAATGGGGCGCAAGCCGCGCATAGCCATGCCCATCCCCTGCCCAATTATTGAAGTTTCGCGGATACCGGTATCAGAGATCCGCAAATCGCCGTACTTGGCCTGTAAACCCGCAAAGCCCTGGTTAACATCGCCAATAGCGCCCAGATCCTCACCAAAAGCTACAATAGATTTATCGCGTTCAAAATTAGCATCAAAACAGGCATTCAGTATTTCCCGCCCATCCAACACGCGCGCATTTGCCTCGTATATAGCAGGAACAGCTTCAACATTCAACGGAGAATCAGGCGTATCAGAGAACAGTTTGGTGTTAAAGCGCTGATAGTTCATCTTATTCTGCTCCGTAAGCCAGTTAAGCAAGGCCACCCTGGCCTCCGTGTTTTCAGAGGCGGTTAAACGCAAAGCTTTCCTGGCGGCTGATACGGCGTCTTTTCTGCCCGGGTCTACACATGCCCTTAAAGCGGCATTTATAACATGTATCTCATCACCAAAAGCAGACTGATTAACTAAATTATCAAGTAAAACCACAGCCACCTGTATTTCAGCTTTTATTTCGGCAAGCATTTCGTTCCAGGCTTCCCGCTGAAAGCCGCGTACTATTTTTTTTGCTTTGGCTTCTAAAGCTATTAAATCTTCTTCGTTTATAATGGCTGCTTCCAGCATCCATTTGCGCATTTGCGCTAAGCAATCATGTTCTACTTCCCATTCTAGTCTTTCTTCAGATTTATAGCGCTCATGCGAGCCTGAAGTAGAGTGGCCCTGCGGCTGGGTCATTTCTGTAACATGAATTAAAACCGGCACATGCTCTTCCCGGCATAACTTTATGGCTATCTCGTAAGTCTCGCATAAAGCCACATAATCCCACCCGCGCACTTTAAATATTTCTATGCCGTTAGTACCTGTCTCCCGCTGAAACCCTTTAACAATCTCCGATATATCTTCCTTTACCGTTTGCAAACTTGCCGGAACAGAAATTGCATAAGCATCATCCCAAACAGACAGCGCCATTGGCACCTGTAATATGCCCGCAGCATTCAATACCTCAAAAAACAGCCCCTCAGATGTAGCGCCGTTGCCTATGGTACCAAACGCTACCTCGTTTCCATTAACAGAAAAATTGGTAAGATATGAAAGTTCCTCGTTCTGTCTATATAACTTAGAAGCATAAGCCAAGCCCAATAAGCGTGGTATAGAGCCACCCGTTGTAGAAATATCCGATGCGCAGTTCATGGCATCTACCTGGTTTATCCAACTGCCATCGGTATTAACAAAGCGGGTACCGTAGTGGCAATTCATTTGCCTGCCGCCTGATGCCGGCTCTTTTTCTATATCAGGATGGGCATACAATTGAGCAAAAAACTCTTTCATATTGGTCATGCCGGTAGCAAACATAAAGGTCTGATCGCGGTAATAACCTGCACGCCAATCGCCTTTTAAAAAAGCTTTGGCCATAGCCAGCTGGGCCACCTCTTTACCGTCGCCAAATATACCAAACTTAGCCTTGCCGGTAAGCACCTCGCGCCTACCAAGCAAACTGGCCTGCCTGCTTTCATAAGCTATACGGTAATCATTTATAACGATAGATTTAAAATCGTCGAAGCTAAGCTCCGCAACTTCCAATTTATCGTGGTCTACAATTGCAGCTTCGGGCATAAATTATTATTTAGAAATGTAAAATTATAAAATTCCTTCAGTATAACTAAACGTGAGGCTTATTCTTAATATTTAAGGATTTGTTTTGATTTTGTGTTAAACCTTTTATATTTGTTGTAATCAAACAGATATTATGAAAAGACTAGTTTTAATTTTCGCGGTTATATTGGGTTTTGCTTTTACTGCTGCTGCACAAGGCAGTGCCAAACCTGAGTTTAAGTTTAATGAAGAAAAGCACGATTTTGGTAAAATTCCACAGGGCAAACCGGTAACTACCCAGTTTGTATTTACCAACAGCGGCGATCAGCCCCTGATATTAACCAGCGTACAACCCACCTGCGGTTGCACTATTGCTGATTACACTAAAACACCTGTTAAAAAAGGCGAGAAAGGTTTGATAACCATCACTTATAATGCAGCAGGTCTTGGTGGTTTCAACAAAGCCATTGTGGTTACATCTAATGCAGCAACGCCACAAAAAAACTTGATCATATCAGGCGAAGTAGTTGCGGCAGCGGCAGCTGGAGCCAGCACGCGTTAAGAGTTTAAGCACCACACCCTTGATCTCTTAATTGGGAGATAGGGTCAATAAAGTTATTGAAAACGGCCCTGGAAACAGAGGCCGTTTTTTTGTTATGTATAAATCCGTCACAATATTATCTTTTTATTAATTTTGCCTTTATGCCAAATATATCCAAAAAGGGGCAGCGAATGCCTGCTTCCCCTATCCGTAAACTAACGCCTTTTGCAGATAAAGCTAAACGCGACGGTAAGACGGTATATCATCTAAACATTGGTCAGCCTGACATTGAGACCCCTGAAGGTATGATCAGCGCCATAAAAAATATAGATTTTAAGGTTTGGGCCTATACCCCATCTGAGGGAACTTTAAGCTACAGAAACCAATTAACCAAATACTATAACAGAAACGGTTATAACATTACGCCCGAAGACATCATTGTAACAACAGGCGGATCTGAAGCTATATCCATCACCTTTATGACCTGCCTTGACGCAGGCGACGAGGTGCTGGTGCCCGAGCCCTATTACGCCAACTATAACGGTTTTGCCAGCCAGAGCGATATTGTTGTAACGCCCATTCTATCCTACATAAAAGATAGCTTCGCATTGCCGCCGATAGCTGAATTTGAGAAGCACATCACCCCAAAAACCAAGGCCATATTTATATGCAGCCCTAATAATCCAACAGGTTATCTGTACTCGCGCGAAGAAATGGAAGCATTAAAAGCATTGGTACTTAAATATGATCTGTATTTGTTTGCCGATGAAGCTTACCGCGAGTTTGTTTACGGCGATCAGCCTTTTGTATCACCAATGCACCTTGACGGGTTGGATGAAAACGTTGTTATAATTGATACCGTAAGTAAGCGTTACAGCGCCTGCGGCGCACGCTTGGGTTGCATCATCACCAAAAACAAAAAATTTTGGCAAACGGCTATCAAATTTGCGCAGGCCAGGTTAAGCCCGGGTTTGGTGGAGCAGATAGCAGGTGAAGCGGCAATTGATACACCCGACGAGTATTTTGAGCACGTAAAAGCCGAATATAACAGTCGCCGTAATACCATAGTTACAGCTCTAAATAAAATGGAAGGCGTTTACTGCCCTAACCCGGGTGGCGCGTTTTATGTAATGGCGCAATTACCTATTGACAACTCTGACAAGTTTTGCCAGTGGATGTTGGAGGAGTTTACTTATGAAAACCAAACGGTTATGATGGCACCGGCGACCGGCTTTTACAGCACACCGGGTTTAGGGTTAAATGAAGTGAGATTGGCTTACGTTTTAAACAACACCGATCTGCAAAAAGCCATGACCTGCCTGGCGGAAGCGTTGAAGGTGTATCCGGGACGTGTAGCTGAAAGCGAAAAGGTAAAAGCAGAAAGCGTTTTGTAATAAGGAGGGTTTAAAGATGAAAGCATTAAGACTTTATTTTTTCGTAGCGATGTTGATCATTGCAATGCCAGCGGCCAAAGCGCAGGATAAGTCTGTAAATGGAGTTTTAACCGCTTATTTCACCGTAAAAAACGATTTGGCGGCGGATAATTTAACGGCAACAAAAGCACACGCGGCGGTGTTAGCTGCTGCTATAAAAGCCGTACCTACTGATAAGATCCCTGCCGAGCAATTGCCCGCCTGGAAGAAAATTGAGCTAAGCACAACCCGCATTGGGGAAGCTAAAGACATTGATACCCAGCGCGACTATTTCGCTGTGCTGTCAGACAATATGATAATCGTTGCCAAGGCGCTCAAAGTAAATACTGCCCCTGTTTATCAGCAATATTGCCCAATGAAAAAAGTGAACTGGCTGAGTGAAACAGCGGCTATCAAGAATCCGTTTTACGGCAAGATGATGCCGACGTGCGGACAGGTTACCGAGACACTGGCAGCGGTAAAGTAAGATCAGCGTGGTAATTATAAAAAGAAGGCGATATCGCTTTTAGCTTTATTCTTTCAGCTTTCACCTAATAAAACAGTATATTTGTCATCGCTTTTAGCTTTATTCTTTCGGCTTTCAGCTCCAAAAATGGGGTCGACCGGAATTGACAGGATGGAGATAAGTAGGTAAGCATGCAGCGCGTTGGATGAATTAGCGCTTAAATCTGAACATTCAAACACACAAATGGCGAAAATAACTACGCCTTAGCTGCCTAATTTAGAATTAGCATAGCTTTTGTCCCGCCGGTTTTCCGTTTCATCGGGCCGGCATCAGGGGCATCGAAAGATGAAACTGGTTTGCCGGTGGTACGGAAGGCAAACGAGAAACAGTACCTACGGAAGAAGGTATAGGTGAGTTACTGACCTTCCCCTTCCCTACAATTTAACAGGACTAAGCATGTAGAAAGCTTACCTTATACCATGTTTGGACGAGGGTTCGAATCCCTCCGGCTCCACAAGTAAACAAAAAGCCTTTAGCATCAAGCTAAAGGCTTTTTGTTTTATGTATTCGCAGACTACATGCATATACATCCGAAGTTTGTAAACTTCAGATAGCGGCTTATAGTACGAGCAATTATTATCTTCGTTTAATAATCAGGCCCCTCCTCACTAATAAAAACATTTTCCCCTCCTATTGCCATAAGTTCCATAAACTCTGTGGAATCAGGATCACTATCTATAATTATCAATTTGTATTGCCCGTCATTATTTGAAAAATCAACATCTTCAATAGCTTTGATTTGAAAAGAGAAGTCTACTGATGAATTGATCGTAATATTAAAATACCAGCCTGGTTGTATTTCACCTTTACTCAATTCACCAATAAGGTAATATTCCTCTCTTCTTTTTATAGAGAAGCTATAGATTACCTTAAATACACCTCGAATTGGTTTAACTTTCATAATAATAAAGTTAGCACATTAAATTTTATAACGATGCTTCTACCATTATAACAAAGCCCACCCGCTATAGCGGGTGGGCTTTTGTTATTTAAATTTGAATTAGTGTTTTGAGAACCCGGCAGAGGGGTTCCGCTCACTGGTCGAAGTTTCCAACCTCGTCCTATAATATAGCAAGCGTTCTGCTTGCATTGCAGACAAATCCCTACTTATTAACTTTAAATGGTTTTATCGAACTTGTAAACTGTATGGCTTGAGGAATGGTTTGATATTTATCAAGCACCCCTATTGCCGTGCAGCCTACCCCGGTAGTTTGGTAGTCGAAATTGAATGTGACACCATCCGATTTGACCAGATCATACGTATATTTTGCCTTTGACAAATTTTCGGTGCTGTAATTATAACAGTTGAAATTGAATGGTTCAGATGATGAAAACTCCACTCCTATTCCTTCAGCATTTGTCAGTCGTGCATAGCGGTTGTCGGTGCGCAAGCCACAATCCTGAGGCAGTAAATACGGTACAAACATCGCATCAACTGTCGACTTGTAATGCCCCATCCGATAGCCGGTTTTGCGGTCTGGATAATTCTCCTCCGGCCCACGTCCAAACCATTCTACATTTTGCATTTGGTCATTGAAAACCCATTTTGTTCCGATGCGTGGCAACGACATAGGCATTTTTCCATTCGGATTGATCGAGTGCTGTAAAGTAATTTCACCGTCGGGCGAAATCGTATAGATCATATCGTTATCAAAGCCTGCGCTGTTTGAATTTCCAAAAGGTGCAAGGTGGTGAATACTTACAATTACATTTTCACCCTTATTTTCAAACCGGAATGATTCCAATTTGGACTTCATTTTATCCAAACCGAGGGAATACCATGGAGCGGCAACCATCCTTCCGTAGCCTTGAGCTGCAGGAAATACATTTACCACAGGAACGGTCCAGTCGTCCTGCTCGTTTGCCAGAGGGGCACGCCAAACATTAAGTTGCGCTCCCTGTTTTAGCAACTCTTTACCCATATATTTCATGGAGTACAATTGTCCATCGGCTTTATTAAAGGTATAATCAAAATTTACCCCGGATACGATCAACTGTTTCTCATTATCTGTCACTTTTAAAGGATTGGTTTGCTGTTGTACCGATTTTTTATCGGTAGGAACAACCCATGGCATTTCCAATTGATCCCAACACTGTTCAAAACCCTTCGGCGCCCATTGTGTTGCTTCTTTTGAATGAAAACTAACTGTTGCCAAATAGCTTGCACCGGCCTTGAGCTGCGGCTTTGAGATAGGAAGAACAATGGTTTTTTTCGCTTCCGGTTCCACATTCACCTCTAATTTTCCGGAAGCTATTGTTATACCATTTTCCTCCAGGTTCCAACGGGCTTCAAGAGCATTCGTATTGGTAAAAAAGTTTCGGTTCTGCACTTCAATTTCCATTTTTTCGGCATTGCTCCACTTTACAGAAATAGGTTGAGCCGACTTTTTAATTTGCCACATTTCAGGCTCCGGAACCCGATCGGGCCAAATACTCCCATAGGTACGTGCGCCAATTCCATAGCTAAAAAAGTTGCCTTTGTTTTGCTCCTGTTCAAAATCAAGCCACAAAGCTGCCCGATTTTTTAACTCCGGTTTTGCTGCAGATAAGTCATTTATTTCAATCGCTTTTGGGAAAATACCCACCTGATCAATAATGGCATCGCACAAATAAACCGAGGTGTGCTGCCCCTGTGTCTCCATGTTCTTGCCCACATTAATAGGAAAAGGGAAATTAGTGATCTTTCCGGTAACCGGCGCTTCAGCTATCTTTTTGTTGTCGATATATATTGCTATCGACTTCCCGTTATAGATCCCCGCCACATGATGCCATTTTTGTGTCCAATCTTTAGGTAATTCGCCACGGACACTTGTTTTTTTATTAGTGTAGATATAGAAGTCGATATTCTCTCCAACTTGCTGCAAACCAAATTGATTGTTTCCTTTGGTGAGCATGGTGCCACCCATTTTCATCAGATCGCGAGGAAAAATCCAAAACGAAGCCGTTAGCTCATCACCCGAGATCTCAACATTTTTATCCTGATAAACTTCCACCCACTGATCGTGACCATTCAGATCAATGCCATTGCCCTCGTGTCCGGCCACCAGTTTGCCGCGCCCCATTATGTGAGTTGCTACATTGTTTGGTGAAGAATCTGTCAATTTACGAACCGGCTCCAGCAATCCCGGGCTCACAAAATCCCAGATTGCTCCGCCCATAATGCGTGGATACTTGTAAATTATGTCCCAATACTCATCCAGTCCGCCACCGGCATTACCGGCCACCGAGAGGTATTCGTCCATAAAGGATGGTCGCGGATCAACACTTGCGGAAACCATCCCCACCTGATTTTTGAGTTCAAAAGGTGATGGGTAACGTGGGCCGATAATCTCTTCGCAAGAATGCGCAAAAGCGTTTCCGCCATACATCCAATAGCGTGTAGTATCGTATTTCCGCCCTTCCTCAATCACGGCGCAAATATTTTTTCCTTCGCCACTTTCATTTCCGGCGCTCCAAAACAAAATGCTGGCATGATTACGATCGCGAAGCACCATTTTACGAACACGTTCACGATACATGGGCTCCCACTCAGGCTTATTGGATAAATATTCAGTTGCATGAGCCTCATCTCCGGTTTCATCGATGATGTAAAACCCATATTCGTCTGCTAATTCTAAATAGCGTGCTACTGGTGGATAGTGTGATATGCGTACACAATTTATATTGAATTGTTTAAACAGTTCAAAATCTTTCCTAATGGTGGCTTCGTCCATGGTATGGCCCAACGTGGGGTGTTGCATGTGCGTGTTGATGCCGTTAAGTTTTATGGCCTTGCCATTGAGGTAGAAAACCTGATTGCGGATTTCGGTTTCTTTAAAACCTATACGCCCGGTAATTACTTCTTCGGTTTTTCCTTCATTGTTTATCAATTCCATTGATAAGCGGTACAGATTAGGCGTTTCTGCGGTCCACTTTTTAGGATTTGTTATATCTGATGAAATATCAATAACTTGCTTGTTATCAGCAGTTATTTGAACTGCTTCAGAAGTAAGGGTCTTCACTAAAACATTGTCTGAACTAAACAGCGAAGCTCTAACCTTGTAGTTCCTTTTATCGGTTTTGGACTGGTTATTTACCGTAATCTGCAAATTCAGTTTTGCGTTTTCAAAGTTTTTGTCCAGGTCGGTAGTGGCATGCCAGTCGAAGAGATGCACATCCGATTTTGCGTATAACCAAACGTCGTCGAAAATACCGGCCAGGCGCCAATAGTCCTGGCTTTCCAAATACACACCGTCCGAATATTTCATTACGTTTACGGCGATGGTATTTTTACCAGGTTTCAGGGAACTGGTAACATCATATTCAGCAGGCTCTTGCGCACCTTCGTTGTAGCCAACTTCCTTTCCGTTGATCCATACAAACGATGCAGAAGCAGTTTTCTCCATGCGTAAAAAAATGCGTTTGCTTTTCCAGTTTGCCGGTAGGGTAAATGTTTTTCGGTACGAGCCGGTCGGGTTGTATTCGCGAGGCACGAAGGGCGGATTGGAGCGAAACGCATGTGCTACGTTTCGGAAAAAAGGATCGCCAAAACCCTGCATTTCCCAGTTTGAGGGAACTGTAATGTCAGACCATTTCTGATCATTAAAATTCGATGTAAAAAAGTTGCTGGGGGTACTTTCGGGTGTATTGGCAAAATGGAATTTCCACTTTCCATTCAACGAAAGCACGTTATCTGACTTTGCTTTCTGAAGGTTTAACGTTTCACCAACCGATTTAAAAGGAATACTAACCGTGTGACCTTCAATTTGGTTGACTTCAAATACCGTTGTGTTTTCGATGTAAGAGTAAACGTCTGCAAATTTAGATTGCTGTGCCGACGCTGTAAAACTTACCAGGATAAACAAGTAAAATAATTTTTTCATTTTAGAATCTGTATAATAATTGGTTTTAAGACATGAGGTTAGTCTTATTCAAAATTAGACTTTTACTAGACCAAAAACTTTACAAAAACAGACTATTTTTTGCACCAAACCCGACTAATTATACGCAATTGGTTAATTAATGGGAGTAGGAACTGGTTATACGGTGTTTGTAAGCGCTTGGCGAAAGCCCGGTAACTCTTTTAAATGTTCTGGAAAAGTTGGATAAACTTTTAAAACCGGTAAGTTCGGCTATCGATTCATAAGGGAGCCTGCTTGCCCCTATCATATGCTGGGCACGCTCAACTCTTTTTTCTGTAATGTAGGCAAGGGGCCGGGTTCCGGTATGTGCTTCAAAGGTTCTCGAAAAGTATTCGGCATTTTGATTGGCTCTTTCCGCCAGTGATGTAACCGTTAAGGGTAAATGCAGATTAGCTTGTACAAATCGCATTGCATCCAAAATTTTCTCGGGAATAAACTGCTGACCTTTTTTCTTAAATATTTCGGGCAATGTAAATCTGGACAGAAATTGCAACAGGATGCCCTGCGTTTCCAGGAAAACAGATAAACTTTGCTGGTTATTTAATTGCTGGTATTCGCTGTAATAAATGTGCTTTTCGTATACCTGGGGGTTATCCGACCGATTGATGCCTCTGCCGGGATTTATGGCGATCAATCGCCTGAAATTGATGGCATCAACTTCATTTGCTTTCACTTTTAATATGGATGGGTTTGCCGGAAACAAAGATTCTCCCTCCAATGATTCTTCAAAGAACTGGACAAAGTACTGACTTAAAAAATTGGTACACACTAAATCGCACAGAGTGTAACTTGGGATAATGTAGAGATAGCCGGCTTCTAATTTGAATTTTTTTTCCGAATCAGACAATTCTCCTTCTCCGTCGTCTATATAATATATGCGATGGTAAGGACTGATCACGCTTCGGTAATTCCATTTACTGTTTAGTTTTACGTAGTCAACGTGCAAAAGCGAAAAGCTATGTCTTAAAACCCTTCTGACTAACATGCGGCAAATTCTATTAATATCATTTTATATTAGTTCTACCAATTTTATAATTTAATATAAAGGTATTATACACAATATACAATAACAGACTTTTATTACGCTAAAATACTTCTCGCCAACCGCTGTCCGATTTCCAACTTCAGGTCATTAATTCAATAATCACATTTTCTGGCAACCTGTTTGTAACCGGTTATATAAAGAATCACCGGGTCACAAGAAAATTTATAAACTGCTGTAAATCTTCATTTACCCCGCCATTGCACAGACAAAATATTATCGTTACGGGTACCAGCTTTATTGTATATTCCACCAAAATTGTAAAGGGTTATTTAGTTTTATGAAAAATATTTACTACGGCTGGTTTATGCTGGCGGCTTTAACCCTAATGTATGCCACCACAAACGGCGTAGGCGCTTATGCTTTAACCGTGATGCGGCCCCTGCAGATCAAGTCCTTCGGACTGGATGCGCAAAGTGCAGCCTTTCTTCCTACGCTGTTGTACTTAACAATTGCGTTAGTGTCTCCTTTCGCCGGCCGCTTGCTCGACCGCTATAACCCACGTAATTTTATTGCCGTTGGCGCTTTTGGGGCTACAGGTTTAATATTCTCGCTGGCCTATGTTACCAGTTATACCGCTTTATGCGTTTTTTACGTACTGTACGGAATTTGTATGGCGCTCGCGGGCATTATGTCTTTTATGTACCTCATCAATAAATGGTTCAACCATTATAAAGGGCTGGCAACCGGTATCATGATACTTGGCTCCAGTCTGGGCGGCATTATCTTTCCACGCGTTGCAGTAATGGCGGGGGCAGACTGGCAAAGATCTTGTATGTATTTGGGCATCGTGTCAGGGATATTTCTGCTGCCGTCGTTATTATTGATCAAGTCTGAACCGGCTGTAATAGGGAGCGTACCTGATGGCGCTTATTTTCCGGAAAATACCGATGCAAAACCTTCCGAAACCAACCGTTCTCTTAATGATGCATTACGCACACCTACGTTTTATATGGTCCTTTTAGTTACCGCCATAATGTGGTTTTGTATAAAGGGCTACCATCAAAATCATGGGTTCGTTGTTAAGGATTTAGGGCAAACGCCTGCCTTTTCGGCCAAAATGTTGGGTTATTTTTCTTTGACGGCAATAATGGGTAAGTTATTCTTTGGCTATCTGAGCGACAAGATAATTAAAGAGTATACTATTGTAGCTGCCATTGCGGTTATGGCCGCCGACTTTTTTATAATGCAAACTTTAAGCACCAACCCTTTAGTTTTAACCACTTTTGCTCTGATTGCGGGGTTTGGTTTTGGCGGGGCATTTACCCTTATACAGGTATGGGTTGCCAGTATTTATTGCGGCAAAAACTACGGCGCTATATTAGGCATTGTAATAATGGTTGACGAACTGTCGGGCGCCACTGGAATGATAGTGCTGGGCACACTCAGAAAGATGACAGGAAGCTATAAGAGCGGGTTTGAACTGATGCTGATCTTATGTGCCGTAGCTATTGTAAGCGCACTTATGGTGCGACGCTTTAAAAGGCAATAACAGCAACCCATTGAACCCTAAAAACTGGGCTTATAGATAAGGTAACCATTGCACCGCAATTGTAGTTTACCATTACCGTATACTGTAACGTCTGAAATAATTTGCCCCTGTTCCCGTTCCGCGCGCTAACAAAATTTACCATTTTTTACAAAAATCTGTAAAACAGATAATTAAACATATTTTACAGGTAATTTTCCTGACGAACATGTAGTTTCAAGCTGTTTCCTTCAAAAAATTAAAATACTAATTATCAAATAGTTATTAAAAGTTCTGTTTCATTTGTTTCTCATGTTTGATATCCTCACGTGAAACGGTACAGTGCTAATTTGAGCTGGTGCTAATATCTGTTATCTTTGCCGCTTATTTCAATATTAGCATACTGTGATCAATGTAAATAACATTTCCGTTTCGTTTGGCGGAACCAACCTGTTTAGTGATGTTACCTTCCCTATCAACGAGAACGACAAGATAGCCCTGATGGGAAAAAATGGTGCAGGCAAATCCACCATCCTGAAAATCATTGCGGGCGAAACCAAACCTACCACCGGCAGCGTTACAGGCCCTAAGGAGGCGGTAATAGCTTATTTGCCACAGCATTTGCTTACCGAAGACAAGCTGACGGTTTTTGAAGAAACGATGAAAGCCTTTGCCGAAGCCAATCAAATGGAAAAGGAACTGGAGGAATTAAATGAGCAGCTCACCATCCGTACCGATTACGACAGTGACGACTACATGAAGCTGATTGAAAAAGTATCAGAACTGAGTGAAAAGGTTTACACGGTTGAGGAAACAAATTATGATGCTGAAGTAGAGAAAGTACTCAAAGGCCTGGGCTTTGAGCGTAAGGATTTTAGCCGCCAAACTTCTGAATTTTCAGGCGGTTGGCGCATGCGTATCGAACTGGCCAAGATCCTATTGAAAAAGCCTGACCTGATATTATTGGATGAGCCTACCAACCACATGGATATTGAGAGTATCCAATGGCTGGAAGATTTCCTCATCAATTCTGCCAAGGCTGTAATGGTGATCTCGCATGATCGTGCATTTGTAGATAACATTACTAACCGAACCATTGAAGTTACCATGGGCCGGATCTATGATTATAAAGCCAAATACAGTCATTATTTACAACTACGTGCCGACAGACGCGTGCATCAACTAAAAGCATACGAGGAGCAGCAACGCTTTATTGCGGATAACCAGGAGTTTATAGATCGTTTTAAGGGTACTTACTCTAAAACACTACAGGTACAATCGCGTGTAAAAATGCTGGAAAAGCTGGAAATTATTGAGATAGACGAAGTGGATACTTCAGCCTTAAGGCTGAAATTCCCACCTTCGCCACGCTCCGGCCAATACCCGGTTATGGTGGAGGATCTGACCAAAGCCTACGGCGATCATGTGGTGTTCAAAAATGCATCGATGGTGATTGAGCGGGGCGAGAAAGTAGCCTTCGTTGGTAAAAACGGCGAAGGTAAATCAACCATGATCAAAGCGATAATGAACGAGATCAACTTTGAGGGCAGCTTAAAAGTTGGCCATAACGCCAAGATAGGCTACTTTGCCCAAAACCAGGCCGCTTTATTGGATGAGAACCTGACCGTATTTGAAACCATTGACCAGATCCCCTTAAGCGACAGCACTGTGAAAATTAAAGATCTGCTGGGCGCCTTTATGTTCAGCGGTGATGATACCACCAAAAAAGTAAAGGTGTTGTCCGGCGGAGAAAAAACCCGTTTAGCCATGATCAAACTGCTGTTGGAGCCTGTGAATTTGCTGATACTGGATGAGCCCACTAACCATTTGGACATGAAGACCAAGGACATTATTAAAGACGCGCTAAGGGATTTTGACGGCACATTGATCCTCGTATCCCACGACCGGGATTTCTTAGATGGCCTGGTAAAAAAAGTATTTGAGTTTGGCCATCAGCGGGTACGCGAACACTTCGAAGATATCAAAGGATTCTTAGCTTATAAAAAGATGGATAGCCTAAAAGAGATAGAACAAAGCTGATTTTTCTAACTCACATCTACAACACTTAAACAAAAAGGCCCATTACAATTGTAATAGGCCTTTTTGTTAGCTGTAAGCTTGAATTATTTTTTTAACGATATTATCCACTGGGCAATTTTTGTTGCATCAGCCGCGCTCACTTGCGGCATTGGCGGCATCGGGGTTGAATAATCAGGCCAATGCTCAGGCTTCGGATTTTTTATTAGGGCGATGATCTGCGCTACTGTGTAATCGCGTTTAGCCACATCTGCATAAGCAGGTCCTACCAGTTTTTTATCTACAGTATGGCATGCCAAACAGGTGTTTTTTGCCAATAGCGGTTGCACTTCCGCATAAGTTGGCGCCTTGCTAACAGCAACCGCTTTTTTAGCAGTGCTTACTGAGGCAACAGCGGGTTTGGCAGCAGAGCTAACAGCTGGTTTAGCAGCCGAAGCAATTACTAAAGAAGAGTTTTTCTTGCTGATGCCCGCACCGGTAAGTTTTGCACCTGTAGGAATATTGTTAAGCGTATAATAAGCCGTTGGATGTACCAAACTGTAAAAATGCTCCTTCTCGCGCACGCCATCAATGGTAATAGTGTGGATGTATGATTTACGCATATTATTAACTATCAAACGCGCTTTTAAACCGTCGGCAGACAGTTTGATACCTACAACAGGGCAATTTTCAACCGCTACCGGCGGGCTACCATATACGCCATGGTATTTATAGGTAAATCCTTCAATTTTATAAGATGCGATGTCTTCGGCCGATTTTCTGTCGACAGGTTGTGTAAATTCAATTTCAAACCCATCCGGTTTTGCACGGATGGCTTTCATCTCAAATGGTACGTTGTTGTTCCATTCTAAACGCTGCAGGCCCATGGTAGCCTCTCCTGCTGATCCCCAGCCGCGATTACTTTCGCCAACCGCGAGCGAACCATCCTGTAACCAGGCTAGCCTGATAACACCCGATTGAAAACCGCTTCTGAATGCCATGGCGGCGCCTTGGTATTCTCCGTTAACTTTCTCCAAAAACACACGGCTCAGCATACTTTGGCCCTGGTCACCTACTAACAATTGTCCCTCAAACGGACCGAACGAGCCTTTTGGGATCTTTACAATTTCGGTGTTAGAGATACCTAAAATGGCGTGCGGCAACCAAACGGCAGGCATTTGCAACTCCGGGAAGGTTTTCTTTTCATCAAACTTGGTTTTGTAAACTTCGTTCACAATATTCTCAGGCTTAAATGGTTTGCCTTTGGCATCACGTTCAACACGCGGATTGTTTATAGCGTAAAACTGCTCCTGTGTGAGCTTAAGGGGCGAGTTAGGTTGATTCGTCCAAACCAAACTTGCCGGATGACCCATAAAACCGCCTTTTGGTATCTTCATTAAACTTCCTGATCCTACCCAATCGCCTTGGTTATCGGTGTACCATAACTCTCCATCTATCATGCTGAGTCCGGCTGGCGAACGCATACCTGCCGCCCATGGGGTTACCTTACCATCTTTGGTTATGTTCAATGCCCATCCTCTCCAGGGTGCCATGCTTTGTGGATGCCACCACTCATCCGGGAAACCAAGGTTAAGTGTCACGAAAAAAGTACCGTCCGGGGCCAGTTTAGGCCCAAAACTGTACTCGTGGTAGTTGCCGGTTATAGGCCAGGCATATATGGTTTCAAACAGGTCGGCTTTGCCGTCTTTATTGGTATCTGTAAGTTTGGTTAACTCACCACGCTGTGCTACGTATAACGATCCATCCACATACTCCGCACCCAATACTTCATGTAAACCCGAGGCAAACTTTGTGAAAACCGGATTTTGCGTGTGCGGATTCTGGATCATAAAAATATCACCGCGACGGGTGGTAGCAGCCAACGTACCGTTTGGCAGGGTGCATAAGCCCCCAATTTCTAAAATGCTGCCTGCCGGTGCAGCAACGTTCTTTATTTTAAAGTAATCGTCTTCTTTTGGCGATTCTGCCTGTGCAAAAGCGTAGTTGCCGGCCGCTAAAAGATAAGTGGCAGCCAGTACGGGTAATAGCTTGCCGTATTTTTTAGATAATATATTTTTCATTGACGATGAGCTCAAAAAATGATAGAATAGGTTAATTGATTTTGGATAGGTATAAGCAATTCCTGCCCATCACCGTTTATGCGTATGGAGGCTTTGGCTCCCGCATCATCCAAACGTATTTGATAAGCTTTATCGTCAACGGAATATAACACATCGCTTAATTTTATAATTTGCTTACCGGCTGCCAAACGTGCGTACATGCCTGTAGTTGCACCTGTAGCGCTTATGCGGCGCTGTATGCCTTCGCCATTTGCCATTACTTTGCTGGCATCGTTAACTTGTACACCATTTAACTGGTACATAAACGTTGGCAGGCCCGCATCATCCAGCTTATAGCCTTTAGGTTTATAGCCAGTGCCCGCCGTATCAGCAATCCATGTGGCTTGATCTGAAGTCAGTTTGGCTAAAGTCAATGCAGGTTTGCCAAAATAAGTTGCCTTACCCCGCACGCGTGATGAACCATCGCCACGCTCAATCCACATGCTCGAGGCATTTAAGAAATCGCCGCGCCAAACAACTACAATAGCACCTTTGTCCATATCGTAGGTATAGTGCACGGTAGTGGGGCTGCCTACATTTATGCTATGTGTTACTCTGCCACCTATAGGCAGATCAATAAAACTGCGCACCAGCATATTCTCTGTAGCATCAATGTATACAGGATCGGGGCGTTTTCGTTGCTGTGCAACAGAATCAGAAATTGATGCGATAAAAATCACTATCGACCAAGAGGCCATTAATAGTTTATTCATTTTATTAAAGGTTAAACACGCTTCGGCGTTAGTTAATTGGTTGTACTTATTGCAAATGTATCAGTATTTTTGACATCGCAAAACATTAAAAAAAGTGTTCTTGGTATCGCAAGTGTGCACCAAGTCTGCATCAATAATCTACGGTTTTCGACACTAGTAGTTTCACAACGTTTTAACCCAAATATGAAGCATAACTGTAACACATCGTATCAATTGTTACCTGCGAATTGAAACAAATAGCGGTATCCGATTGGAAGTTATACAAAATAATTCAAAGTATAATACGCAGCATGGTTACAATGCCCACTTAAGGCATAATATCTGCACGTTAAAAGCGCGTTGGCGTTAATAAGCCAACGGCAAGTGGTTAACCAGGCGCAAAACTTTGTCTATCATATCAGACACGTTGAAGGGCTTGCTGATATAATCGTTGGCATTGCACTCGGTGGCTATCAGTTCAATATCGTTAGCTGTTGATAGAATAATAACCGGAATATGTTTCAGTGCATTTACCTGCTTAATTTTCAAGCAAAGGCGATGGCCGGGGCGATTGTTGATAAACTCGTCTAACAGAATAAGGTCTGGCTTAAAGGGAATTATTTCATTCAGATCTTCAGGCTCAGGCATACTCAGGGTTTCAAATCCCTGCTCTTTAAGAATAAACTCCATAATATTTCTAATATCATGGTCATTCTCGATAATCAACACTTTCTTGCTCACTTTATTCAGTTAATCTGCGAAGATAGTGATTTTTAATAGCTTGCCGAATTACCTACTTTAATGGCACAAGGTTCATCCCCACCAGAAACTGATTCTCCTGAGATAAATCGCCAACCATCAGTCTAACAGGATCAGGAAGTTTTTTTATAAGTGTGGGTATAGCAACTATTTGTTCGCCCTCGGCCAGGTGAGGGTGTTTAAGCAGGTCAATAACTTCAATTGTATACGCGTCCTTTAAATGCTCCGCGCAATATTTTTTAAGATTTTCTATAGCGGTTTTAGATTTATAAGAATCGCCGGCTACGTAAAGGCACAGTTTATAATGTTCGTTTTTCATTTTGATACCTCCGTTGCAAGAGGCAACAATTTACGTACCACTTTAAAGAGTACTTCCAGATCAAATGGCTTGTACAAATAGCCATCACAGTCGGCAATCAAAGCCTCGCCCGGATTTATATAAGCAGAAAATATAATAACTGGAATATGGCCGTACTGAGGGATTGCTTTTAATTCACGGCAAAGATCGCCACCTTTTGCATCAGATAGGCGATGATCCAAAAGGATCAGATCAGGCTTAAAGTCACGCACCGAATTAAACAGCTGGCTGCCCAGTGAAATGTCAAACACATCGTACTGTTCATAGCTGAGTGCTTCTGTAACAATATCCAGAATATCCCGGTTATCGTCTAAAATTAAAATACGTTTATTCAAAACAAGAGTATTAGCCTATTATATGGCTGATGGGTAAGTGGATGAGAACTTAAGCTATCCGCAGTATGGTAGGTGATGAATGGATATAACAAATTAAACAGCAATTGTTTTGATGTATTTATCTTAACGCATCAAACCAATTGTTTATCCGGCCTTATCCTGTGCAGTGCTTATTAGCTGCCCTTAACTTGTTATTAAAGAATAGTTATTTAGAGGCGCTTACAGGCAGCGTAAAATAAAAGGTAGATCCTTTACCCAATTCGCTTTGTACGTTAATATCGCCCTGATGGTGTTTAATAATCTCGGTAGAAATGTAGAGCCCCATTCCTAATCCGCTGGCGCTAAATGTCCTGTCCTCTACGCGGTAAAAACGCTCAAAAATCTTTTCTTTTTGCTCAACAGATAAACCAATTCCTTGGTCAGTTACCGAAATAACCACCAGCCCATTTACAACTTTACCTTCAACTGTAATTTTGCTGCCTGTTTTTGAGTATTTTGCAGCATTGCTCAACAAATTATTTAAAACCTGCTCTAAACGCTCAGGGTTACCGCAAACAGGCAGATAAGGTTCAACATTCTGCGTAATTATATAATCGGGATACATTTGAATGGCACTTTCAATTCCTATGTTCACCGTATCGGCCAAATTAATGTCTGCCATTCTGTATTCAAGTCTTCCGGCTTGTATTTTGCTTACGTCTAAAAGATCATTTATCAAGTGCTGTAGTTTATTAACTGCGGTATTTGCTTTTGCTATATACTGCTTAATTACGCCTGGCACCTCTTCTTTTTTGTAAAAACTCATCAATTGCACATAACCCTTCAAGCTTGTAAGCGGCGTTTTTAGTTCGTGACTGGCAATACCTATAAACTCGTCTTTCTTGTCCATGGCTTGCTTTTGCTCTTCAATATCAGTTGCAGAGCCAATCCAAAACAAAATATCGTCGTCGTCGTCTAACAAGGGTACGCCGCGGTTAAGGTGCCATCTGTAAGTACCGTCAGCTTTCCGATAACGGTTTTCAAACTCAAATACTTCGCCGGTTTGCATGGCCCGGTAATAATGCACTTCCGTTAGTTTTAAATCATCAGGATGAATCACGGTTCTGAAACTTTCATAAACGCCGGTACCCGGCGGGTTTGTGCCGGTGTAATCAAACCAACGTTTGTTATAAAATGTGATCTTACCATCTGGCGAATTTGTCCAGGTCATCTGCGGGATGTTATCCATCAGCAACTTTAAATACTCGCGGCTAATGGTAAGATCATTGGTGCGTTCTTTAACGGTCTCTTCCAATTCGTCATTCAACCTTTGCGTAAGCAGCTGAGCATCTGCTAGCTGCTTGTATTGTTGTTCTAACTGCTGTTGATTTTGTTTTTGGATACTCAGATCTGTGATGATAAGACTAAGCGCCGTGCCACCATCAAACTCCATAGCATTGCATGACAGGAGGCAGGGAATAACATGCTCGTCCATACCAATCAACACTTCGGCTTTACAATCCTGCTCCCAGCTGCTTTCCAGCACATGATGGAATGTGCCTTTGTCGCCGGCTACAAAATCGCTGAAATTAAACCCTATTACCTGTTCTAAAGGTAAGCCAACCAACTTGGCAAAGCGCGAATTGCTGTAGAGTATTAACCCATCGCGATTAAGAGTAACTGCGCCCTCGTTCATTTTTTCTATAAAAACGCGGTAGGTTTGGTCGGCGCTTTTTAACGTATATAGTTGCGGGCCATTTTCATTCTTTACAATTAACGCATCAACCTGTCCATTACGGATGGCATCTATAGCATCATTGGCTTCTTCTAGCTGCCAGCGTAAGTCCTCGATCTCCTGTAGCAGCTGTTGGTATGTAGGTTGCTGTTCCATGATTTATCAAGGCGTTAAATTAAAGTACCTGAATAGCTTTTTTGTATCTGACATATCGCCGATCAAGCGCCTGGACGCTTCCGGATGGGTATTCATTAATAAAGGTAAGGCTATTATCTGTTCATTTTCGGCAATTGCCGGCTGCTGATAAACGTCGATAATTTCAAGCGAATAGTCTCCATGCAAGTTTTTTTCGCAGAATGCGGTCAAGTTGTCAACCGCACGTGTTGAGTTAGGAGATGCCCCCGTAATATACAAACGCAATTTGTACGATGTTTCATCGCCATTTTGGCTGTTACTTCCCTGTAACCAATGGTTCGCTTTCATTTGGCTATGCAGGGCGAATATTTAGCCCTACTAAAACTTTCTCTTCGTTAGATAAATCGCCGATTATTTTCCGGATCGGTTCCGGCACCTTACGCACTAAGGTTGGAATGGCAAAAATCTGATCACCTTCGGCCAATTGCGGTTTTTCAAGCAGATCAATAACTTCAATAACATATTGCCCTTTTAAATGTTCTTCGCAATATTTTTGAAGGTTTGCTAAGGCAGTAACAGACTTTGTAGTTTTGCCGGCAACATATAAGCGCAACTCCCAGGCCTTTTTTGATTTTATGGGTGTCATTATTTTTTACCTTTCTTTTTTACAGGCTCGCTATCTATGTCCGTCACTTCGCGTCGCATAGCCAGTAAGTCCCTTCGGTTTTTCTCAACTACACTTTTTTTCAACTCCTCTTCCAGGTAAATTTTGTTTAATTCCTCTTCTACGGATTCAAACTCAGTTTGCAGGCTTGAGATCTTTGATTCCAATACTTTACGTTTACGAATGATCTCGCGGTCTTTACGGTCAAGTGCATAGTCGTGTAAAGCCTGCCCGGTATGTTCTTTTAGCTGCTCAGCTTCCCGCGCAGACCCAGTAAGTATGCCATCGGGGCCTAAATAAACATCCACCAGGCTTAATCCACCATCTGTTATCAAAAACTCACGCACCTGGTTAGAATGCTTCATGCCGCGGGATTTCATAACATACATTCCGCGGTTACGTTCGCCGTTGTATTCTATATCGCGCACCAGCAGCCAGGCATCAACTAATGATGATACGCCTTCGTCGGTCTGCTCGTTTACCACTGTGTTCAGTGTTAACGCGGTAAACATCACGGTTATTTGCTCTTCCATCAAAAAGTCTAACAACCTTACCAGCATTGATTTTACTTCGCCAATTGAGCCAATTGTTATAAGATTGGTTATTGGGTCTAACACCACAGTGTCCGGCTTAAACTTGCGTATGTGCTTATGCATGGCAACCAGGTGCATTTCCAGCCCATATAACGTTGGCCGCGATGCATGGAAGTGTAACAAGTCATTATCTAAATAACGCTGCACATCCAACCCGATAGACTTCATATTCCTGACGATCTGTTTAGGCGATTCTTCAAAGGAAAAATAAATACAACGCTCGCCGCGCTTACAAGTCTGTGCGGCAAAATAAGCGGCAATGCTGGTTTTGCCGGTTCCGGCTGTACCTGAAACTAAAATACTGCTTCCCCGGAAAAACCCTTTGCCACCAAGCATTTGATCAAGGCCCATAATGCCGGTGGAGATGCGCTCCGTCTGAACTTCCTTAGCAAGATGCAGGGATGTTACAGGCAAAACCGAAATGCCTTCTTCATCTATCAAAAAAGGGTATTCGTTTGTGCCGTGCACCGTACCCCGGTATTTTACAACCCGCAGGCGCCGTGTTGAGATCTGATCAATAACACGATGATCCAGAAGGATAACACAATCTGATATATACTCCTCCAAACCATGGCGGGTGAGCTTGCCATCGCCTCTTTCGCCTGTTATAACTGCCGTTACGCCTTTGTCTTTAAGCCAGTGAAATAACCTTCCTAATTCGGCACGCAAAATACGCTCATTTGTAAGCCCCGAAAAAAGATTTTCAAGCGTATCCAATACCACACGCTTAGCACCTATGCTATCAATAGCATGGCCTAATCTAATGAATAAGCCCTCCAGATCATATTCTCCGGTTTCTTCAATTTCTGTACGCTCTATGTGAACGTGATCTATTCTGATCTTTTTTTCGGCCTGCAGTTTTTTTAAATCAAAACCTAAAGAAGCTACATTCATTGCCAATTCATCGGCTTTCTCTTCAAAGGCCATAAATACGCCGGGTTCATTAAACTCAGTAGCGCCGCGTACTATAAATTCAATCGACATCAGCGTTTTACCACTTCCGGCGTCGCCACATATAAGGGTTGGGCGCCCGGTTGGAAAGCCGCCACTTGTAATTTCATCCAACCCTATAATGCCTGTAGCTGACTTTGGTAATGTTTGATATAGCGTAGGTGAAACTTTTTTTGAGGATTTACTCATGGATTATTTCTTAGAACTATAAAAATATCATTTCTGTTAAATAAATAGTTAAAAGTATGAGCAATTACTCCAAATAGTTTTTAACTAAATAATTACCAATTAAGGCTTAGTTAGTGTTTAATTCCACCTTATTGTTAAATAATATGGTTTTAACATTAAGGTTTTGAGATTGTTTTGTGTAGCAATAAATATACATAAAGAAAAATTACTATATGGTTTGATTTTAAGACCATAAGGCGCAATTATTATGTTAGTAGATACAGACGTGCTAATTCATTGGTCTCAGCTCACCATTGCCACACCCGATGAACACCAAACAGTATTGCCTTTTTCATGTTTTAGTTGTACTTGCAATACAAACTATTGCTAATTTAAATCAATATGCAGTTTAAGTCTTCTGATTTGGGACGGTAAATAGCTAAATTTATTGCAAATACAATACATGCCTGTAAACAACAACCCCAAACCCCGCGTAGTTATTATCGGAGCCGGTTTCGCCGGTATACAATTGGCAAAAAAATTAAAAGATGCCCCGGTAGAGATTTTGATGCTAGATAAGCACAACTATCACACTTTTCAACCGTTGTTGTATCAGGTGGCAATGGGCGCCTTACCTGCTGATTCTATTGCATTCCCTATACGCAGGATCTTTACTTTTCAAAACAACTTTAGCTTCAATCTGGCCAACGTTAAAAAAATAAATGCCGAAAGCAATACGGTTGATACCAGCATAGGGCAAATACATTTTGATTATCTGGTAATTGCCACAGGTTCAAATACTAACTTTTTGGGCAATGACCAAATAGCGCATTTTGCTATGCCGATGAAAAACGTGCCCGAAGCGTTGAACATGCGTGTGCTTGTGTTACAAAATTTAGAAAAAGCCTTAGTTACACGCGATGTTGTAGAACGCGAAGCGTTAATGACCTTTGTGGTAGTGGGTGGTGGCCCTACAGGCGTTGAGCTATCGGGTGCGTTGGCAGAAATGCGCCGCCTGATACTAAATAAGGACTACAGGTACCTTAGGGAACAACATATGAGTGTTTACCTGATAGAAAGCAAAGATAGATTATTGGCAGCGATGTCTGAAAAAGCGTCGACAATAGCTAAGGAGTATTTGATAAATGATAAGGTAACAGTATATAACGGTGTGCGGGTGCAAAGTTATGATGGATTGGAACTAACCATAAACAACGGGCAGATTATAAAAACCCATAACGTTTTTTGGGCCGCAGGTGTTAAGGGCGAATTTCCGGAGGGGTTAGAGAGCGCCACAATAGCACGTGGCACCCGGATACAAACCGACGAGATAAACCGTGTTTTAGGGTATCAAAATATTTTCGCTATTGGCGATGTATCAGCTATTATAAATGATACGCTTCCATACGGTCATCCGGGCGTGGCGCCTGTTGCGCAGCAGCAAGGCGCCTGGCTTGCTAAAAACTTAGTTCATTTAATAAACCGAGAGCCCACCCAGGCTTTTGTTTATCATGATAAAGGCACAATGGCAACTGTTGGCCGTAATAAAGCCCTGGCCGATATTGGCAAGCTGCATTTAAGCGGATTTATTGCCTGGTTATTATGGGGTTTTGTGCATATTATGTCATTAGCCGGGTTTTCAAACAAAGCAGCCGTATTTATGGAGTGGGCCATCAACTACTTCAGCAAGAACAGCGACAACCGTCTTATTTTAAGACCGTTTAATACCGAAACCCGTACTGTTGACCATGAAAGCTAGATAGCCCCCGAAAATATATGGAACTGTTTGTATTAATAACCTTTCTGGTTATTGTAAGCGCTCTTTACTCCTATATTAACGCACGGTTTATAAAGTTACCGGGTACAATAGGCGTTGTCAGCATCGCCATTGTCGGATCTATTATTACTATACTGGTTAACAGTTTCTATCCCCATGCAGTAAGGCACCTTACTATGCTGGCGCGCGACATAGATTTTTCTGAAACTGTTTTGAACATAATGCTGGCCTTCCTGCTGTTTTCAGGCTCATTCACACTTAACACCAAGCGCCTTAAACGCGAAATGAGGCCGGTTTTTATTTTAAGCACCATAGGTGTTATCATCTCCTGTGGTATGTTCGGGTTGTTATTTTTCAGCATTACTCAGTTGTTTCATTTTGATATACCATTGATTTATTGCTTGCTGTTTGGTGCACTGATCTCCCCTACTGATCCGGTTGCGGTGAGTGCGATAGTTAGAAATTCAAAACTCCCTCCGAAATTAGAGACCATAATTTCGGGCGAGTCTTTATTTAATGACGGAATAGGCCTTGTACTATTTGTAACCCTACTTCAAATTACACGCACAGGTACAGGTGAAATTGATTTGGGCGAGGCTGTTTTCCATTTTATAAAATCCGTTTTCGGCGGAATATTTTTGGGGTTGGCTATGGGCTTTGTAGCCTTCCGGCTGATGAAATCTATTAATGATTTTCAAACTATAGTACTTGTGTCGCTTGCTTTGGTCATGAGTATATCGGTAAGCGCTTCTTATCTGGAGTTTTCTATTCCGCTCGCGGCGGTATCAGCAGGTTTATTTGCAGGCACCCGTTCTATTAATTTAGATAGCAGCGACCGCTCACATCAGTCGCTTGAAAAATTCTGGGAATTAATAGACGAAATGCTGAATACCATTTTGTTTGTAATGATTGGCCTGCAGATGCTGAATTTGCCGTTTTTAGATAAATACTGGCTGGCCGGAGGCGTTGGCATAGTGGTTATACTGATATCGCGATGGCTAAGTATTTTATTGCCTTTAACAATTTTAAGGCGCACGCTGGATGTAAGTTACAAAAACATCAATATACTAACCTGGGCGGGTTTACGGGGTGGCATATCAATAGCACTTGCGCTAACATTACCTGCGGGGCCATATAAGCACACTATTTTAGCAGGTGCTTATTTTATTGTAATATTTTCTGTAATTGTACAAGGGCTTACATTGAACAGGGTTATCAATGCATCTATAGAGAAGGAAGAGTGAAGCGTTTGGAATTATTTGGATTTCATTGATCGCATATATGCTGCGATATCTCGACCGGCATCATCTCCGCTAGCGCTTAAGTTTTTAATGATATTTTCCTGCTCTATCTCACTCCTGTTTTGGCTTAACTTCTTTTTGCCTTGTAATTCGGTAACTTCTATCTCAAAACCAACTATGCCTTTCATCATGTTCAGCTTGTAGTCATCGGGCAGGTTTTGCCATTGCTGTAGGTAGTCAGCTTCGTAAAAGTTGATGGTTTGCGCTAGTAATGCAGCTTTCATTTCCGGGCTCTCTACAAGAGTGGCGGCTCCATAAGCATGCACAGCGATGTAATTCCATGTCGGCACATTCTTTTCATGCTCATAATGTTTTGGCGAGATATAAGCGTGAGGTTCAGCAAATATTACTAAAACTTTGCCATTCAACAATTCATCTGCCTGCGGGTTAGCTTTAGCCAAATGCGAGATCAAAACTATCTTGTCATCCCGCTGCTCAACAACAAATGGCAGATGTGTTGCATTGGCAGCTCCTTCCGTTACCGTAACTATGGTGGCAAAATTGTACCGTTGCATAAAGCTGAGTGCCTCCTGCGGGTCGGTCATTAAATTTATTTTTGGGATGTACATTGTACCTAGAATCAAACTTAAAGGTCATGCCGAACTTGTTTCGGCACCCCATCAAACTGCACGCGGATCAATTAGCAGTGGGTGCTGAAACAAGTTCAGCATGACGCTATTTTTATTAGATATTACAAACTTTCCAGCATCTTCTTCAATACCGCCTGCGCCGCCCATTCGCGGTTGCCGGCTTCATGTACCACTATTGAGTTTGGACCGTCTAATATTTCATCAGAGAGCTCCAGATTGCGCCGCACTGGCAGGCAATGCATCACCTTGGCGTTGTTGGTAATCTTTAACTTGTCGTTAGTCAGCATCCAATCCTCATTACCCGGTAATACCTGCCCATAAGGCTCGTAAGCTGACCAGTTTTTTACGTAGATAAAATCCGCATCAGCCAAGGCAGCATTCTGATCGTGGGTTATGGTTGCGCCGTTGGTGAAATCAGTGTTTAACTCATAACCCACTGGGTGAGCTATGGTAAAATCAACATCAGCCTTGCACATCCATTCGGCAAATGAGTTGGGTACAGCTTGTGGTAGTGCCTTAATATGCGGTGCCCAGGTTAAAACCACTTTCGGGCGTAGGCGGGTTTTCAATTCGGTTATAGTAACCAGGTCAGCCAGGCTTTGCAATGGGTGGCGGGTGGCCGATTCCAGACTCACAACAGGCACACCGCAAAACTCAACAAACTTATTAAATACAGTTTCGGTATAATCCTCATCCCTATCCTTTAAACCCGGAAACGAGCGCACTCCGATAATATCAACATACTGCCCCAGCACAGCAGCGGCCTCGCGAATGTGCTCCACTGTTGTACCGTTCATAATCGCGCCGTCGCGCAGCTCTAAGGCCCAACCTTCTTTATCTATGTTTAACACCATAGCATTCATGCCCAAATTGGTAGCTGCTTTTTGCGTACTCATACGGGTGCGCAGGCTCGGGTTTAAAAAAACCAGTCCGATGGTTTTGTTCTTACCCAGATGCTGGTGCGAAAAAGGATCTTTTTTAAGCGCCAAAGCATCGGCCACAAGGCCGTTAATGTCGGTTACGTCGTGTACGGATGTAAAAAGTTTCATAGTGTTGCCTCAGCCTAAATCCCACTCCTAAGGGAGAGGGACTTTTTAATTTATTTATAATTATAAAAATTGCCACATTAAGTCTCCTCCTTTAGGGGGAGATTTAGAGGGGGCTCTTAGTTATTTAATACTTTATCAAACGCCTCCAAAAACTGATCGGCGTGTGCTTTGGTTAAATTTAATGCCGGCAGCAACCTTATTACATTGGGTTTGGCTTCGCCGGTAAATATGTGATGCTTAAACAGCAGGTCTTTCTTAGCATGCGCAAACTCGGCAGGCAGATCGATACCGATCATTAGCCCCCGCCCGCGTACTTCATTTACTTTCTTAAATTTGCTTAACTCTTCTATCAAATAACCACCGCACTCGTCAGCGTTTTGTATCAGGTTATCTTCCTCCATAACTTCTAAAACAGCTAAAGCAGCGGCGCAGGCTAAATGGTTGCCACCAAAGGTTGTTCCCAACATACCATAAGCCGGTTGTATTTTTGGCGATATGCTTATGGCTCCTATCGGGAAGCCGTTGCCTATGCCTTTGGCCATGGTGTAAATATCGGCATCAACACCCGCATAATCATGCGAATAAAACTTACCTGATCTACCGTAACCGCATTGAATAGCGTCCGCGATAAACACCGCGTTATGCGCATCGCAAAGCGAACGGATCTTTTGCAGAAAGCTTTCAGGTGCAACTTGTATACCGCCAACGCCTTGTATGCCTTCAACAATAACCGAGGATATCTCATTATCTGCAAAGGCTAGCTCCAATGCGGCTTCGTCCTTCCAAGGTACACGTACCACATTATCACTCTCATTAACCGGAGGAACTATCTTTGGATTATCGGTTACCGCAACCGCCAGCGATGTACGCCCGTGAAAAGCACCGGTAAAGGCGATAACTTTCTTTTTACCATTGTAAAACGAAGCCAGTTTCATGGCATTCTCGTTAGCTTCGGCGCCAGAGTTGCATAAAAACAATTGATAATCTTCCCTGCCCGAAACCTGACCTAATTTCTCTGCCAACTGTTTCTGAATGGGGATCTCAATTGAGTTAGAATAAAAACCAATTTTATGCAACTGGTCTTCCAGTCGCTTTACATAATGCGGGTGGGTATGACCGATAGAAATAACGGCATGGCCGCCATACAGGTCCAGGTACTCCTGGCCTTTATCATCATAAACCAAGCTACCAACACCTTTTACAATATTGATAGGATTGATTGGATATACGTCGAATAATTTCATTGTTAGCTATTTAAATTAAAATACTTAGTTAATGCGATCTACTATTGGGGCCCAAGGCTTAAAAGCCGGTGGCCTTCAGTCGTAAACCGGCGCGTTCATCCAGGCCAAAAAGCAGGTTCATATTCTGAACTGCCTGGCCAGACGCGCCTTTAAGTAAATTGTCTAAAATGCTTATGATGAATAATTTATTTCCGTGCTTTTTAACTTGCAAAAACACTTTATTGGTGTTTACTACTTGTTTAAGGTCTATATTTCTGCTGGTAACATGCGTAAACGGATGTTCAGCATAAAAATCATGGTAAAGCTTCAATGCCTCTTCTTCTTCTAACTCGCTATCCAGATGAATGCCAGCAAATATCCCCCTGGTAAAATCGCCCCGGTAAGGAATAAAGTTTAGCGTCTGTCCAAAATCAGGCTGCAGTTGGTTTAGCGACTGCCCTATCTCATTTAAATGCTGGTGCCCAAAGGCTTTGTACACTGAAAGGTTATCATTCCGCCATGTAAAATGCGAGGTTGCGGCCAAGCTCTGCCCTGCCCCTGTTGAACCTGTTGTTGCAGAAATATGTACCTCGCTATTTAACAAGCCCTTTGCTGCTAATGGCAATAAACCTAACTGCAAAGTAGTAGCAAAACAACCGGGATTAGCAATATTTTGTGCCGATTTAATGGCTTCCTTATTCAATTCAGGTAAACCGTAAACAAAGCTTTTGTTAGCAATTGTAGAAGTGGGAGAAAGCCTAAAATCCTGACTCAAATCAATGATCTTTACGCTATCCGGAATTTCATTCGCCTCTAAAAATTTCCGCGCGTCGCCGTGTCCAACGCACAAAAACAGCACATCAATATCTGTGGAAAGCGTATCGGTAAAGCGCATATCCGTATCGCCGAAAAGATCAGTGTGCACAACGTACACATGGTTGCCTGCATTGCTGTTGCTATGCACAAAGGCAATCTCCACATCGGGGTGATTGATCAATAACCGCAGCATTTCACCGCCGGTATACCCCGCTCCTCCTACAATTCCTGCTTTAACTTTTGCCATCTCTTTTGTATTAATCAACACTCTTCCGATATACGATAAACTCAGTATCCGGTTCCTGTTGTATAAATCCAACCGACTCGTATAAACTTTGAGCCGTATAATTATCCGTTTGCGTTTCTAATTGTACAAACCGCGCGTTATTTGCTTTTGCAAAATCCATAGCCGCTCGTATCAACGCGCTGGCAATACCCTTTTTTCGGTGCAGCTCATCCACAAACAGATCATTTAATATCCAGTTCTTCATTGCCCGCATAGATGAATACTTAGGGTAAAGTTGGGTAAAACCCACCGGCATATCATCTATAAAGGCAACATATATAACCGACTCGTTATTAATCAGCCTTTCAGTGATAAAGTGTTCTGCCAGTTTTATATCCGAAGGCTGTTTGTAAAATATCCTGTATTTATCAAACAGCCCAAATACCAATGCAGCTTCACTTGCATCTATCCGTTTAACAATCAACCCTGTCATTTTTTGTTGATGGATAACTGTATAAAATAAATTCCAGATCGGTTTGCTGGTTATTCGCAATCAGGTGCTGCTGGCCGGGCAATATTTCTATTCCTTGCTGCTCCCGCAACTCCGTTTGCTCACCATTAATGGTAAACAAAGCCCTGCCTCTCAAAATAAAGAACACCTGCCTGGCTGCTTCATGGTAATGCAAAGCTTCCGCAGTATCTGGTGGCATAAGCTCTTGTTTAACAGATAATGCTTCGGTATCAACAAAGGTCCACCCGTGGCAATCATCGCCCCATGTGTAATGCTCTAAACATTCGCCCTTTGAAAATACAGTGTTCATTATTCCGCGCCGTTTACTTTATGATAGATCATTACCTGATTGCCAAAAATTTTAGAGAAACCTTTTACATCCTCGCCGCTCCATGAATTATTCATTTCGCCGTAAGTACCAAATTTGCTCGACATCAAGTCATGATCAGATTCAATACCCACTATCTGGAAACGATAAGGCTGTAACTGTACGAATACTTTACCTGTAACCTGCTTCTGTGTATCGGTTAAAAAAGCTTCCATGTTGCGCATAATCGGGTCATGAAACTGCCCTTCATGCAACCAGTTGCCATAGAACATAGAAAGCTGATCTTTCCAGGTTAACTGCCACTTAGTTAAAGTGTGTTTCTCAAGAGTATGATGCGCTTTAATAATGATCATTGGCGCGGCGGCCTCAAAACCCACTCTGCCTTTAATGCCAATAATAGTATCACCAACATGAATATCTCTACCCAAACCATAGGGGCCGGCAATAGCTTGCAATTCCTGGATCACTTTAGTTGGATGATCGTATTTTACACCGTTCAATCCTACCAACTCACCTTGCTCAAACTCCAGCTCAACATTTTTGGTTTCTGATTCCGTAACCTGTGTTGGCCACGCATCCTCGGGCATGCCCAGATTAGATGTAAGTGTTTCCTTACCACCTACTGACGTTCCCCAGATGCCTTTATTGATAGAATACTTTGCTTTTTCAAAGTTCATTTCAACGCCGTGTTTCTTCAGGTATTCTATCTCTGCCTCGCGGCTCAGTTTCAAATCGCGTATCGGCGTAATAATACCCACATTAGGGATCAGGATATTGAAGATCATATCAAACCTAACCTGATCATTACCCGCGCCTGTGCTGCCGTGAGCCACAAACTCGGCACCAATCTCTTTAGCATAGTTGGCAATGGCAGTAGCCTGACTAACGCGCTCGGCACTAACTGACAATGGGTAAGTATTATTTTTTAATACGTTACCATAAATTAAGTAGCGTACACAAGTGTTGTAAAAATTCTCCGTCTCGTCAACCACATGATGCGAGGTTACACCCATTTCGTAGGCGCGCTTCTCAACGGTTTTCAGTTCTTCATCGCTGAAACCACCTGTATTAACAATAACTGAATGAACTTCGTAACCCAAATCTCTTGTCAAATAAATGCAGCAAAATGAGGTGTCCAATCCGCCGCTATAAGCTAAAACTACTTTTTTCTTTTCCATTGTTGATTTGATGTATGATGCAATTTCTTGCATCTTTTATAATATATTACTTGCCACCTAATTAGCTATGCCGCTACGGTTAATCTTACTTTAAACTTTCGTCAAGACTCTGTCCGAAGCTTTTTATTGCACTTTCAATTCTCTTAAATAAATTAGCCTTATGTGTAATTTTTTGTAGCTTATCCTCTGTTTGCTTTTGCTTTTCGGCCGGATCAAAAAGCATGGCAGTGCACATGCAGTTTTTGCGCTCTTTACTGGTCAATATATCATAATTAACACAGCTTCTGCATCCTTTCCAAAACTCCTCGTCCTGCGTAAGTTCTGAGTAAGTTACGGGTTCGTAACCCAGCTCAGAGTTTATCTTCATTACAGCTAAACCTGTGGTTAAACCGAATAATTTTGCTTCGGGATATTTGGTGCGCGAAAGTTCGAATATTTTATGCTTGATTGCCTTTGCTAAGCCGGCCTTTCTAAATTCAGGAGAAACGATCAGGCCTGAATTTGCCACAAAATCGCCATGGCTCCAGGTTTCAATATAGCAAAAGCCGGCCCATGTACCGTCTTTATGGAGAGCAATAACAGCTTTACCCTCCAGCATTTTATTAGCAACATAATCAGGCGAACGCTGTGCTATGCCGGTCCCACGCGCTTTGGCAGATTCGGCCATCTCGTCACAAATATGTTGAGCATAGTCAACATGTTGTGCCGATGCAACCTGTATATCAAAATCTTGTATGGTCATTATAGATAGAAAAAAATTACTGTTAACATTTGGCTTTATAGCCTTTGTTATTAAAGTGTTTTTTAACAGAGAAGTTTAATTGAAACTCCGGTTTTTTTGTCAGGCAATAACAACCTGAAATTAAACTCTGGGGATGTAGAGCCTTCGTCGAGACGGGGTAAATAAAACAGTGGCAACCAAAGCAGCGGCAAACGGAGCATTTATTGCTCTCGCAGCGGGCTTATTTAAGCTTTGAAGGTTCATTATTATAGTTGTTTGTTTTATTTAAAATTTGATGCAAAAGTTTGCATAATTTTTTATTTATACAAGTTAAAAGTTGATTTAGTTGATTATGTGAATAGTTGATTAAGTTAAGTTTACAATTACTTAATAAAACTTTTTGTTTGACGGGCTTTATGCAGTCTCGAAATCCCAACCATTCACTTAATTAACTCAATATCCACTCACTTTTTCGCCGTAATATTATTCACTATCATTTCAGCGTGTATGCGCGAATTTTCTATAAACCAAATGTGTGTGTTTAAGCCGCCACACACTACACCGGCCAGATACAGACCCGGCAAATGCGTTTCCATCGTTTCGGGGTTATAAGCGGGGATCAGCAGGTCGTTATCCATATTGAGGCCCCACTTTTTTAGTTGAGAAAAATTAGGTTGATAGCCGGTCATGGCTAACACAAAATCGTTTTTGATGGTAACAGGCCCTTCAGGTGTTTCAATATCAACTTCATTTTCCCGCACTTCTTTTAGCGTCGAATTAAAGTAGGCTTTTATAGTCCCCTCTTCAATACGATTGATCACATCTGGCCTTACCCAATATTTTACACGCTTACCAATCTCGGGGCCACGTACAACCAACGTTACCTCGGCACCCTTCCTAAAAGTTTCCAATGCTACATCAATGGCCGAGTTGCTTGCTCCTACCACTACCACCTTCTGCATGGCGTAGTAATGCGGGTCTGTAAAGTAGTGTTTAACTTTTGGCAACGCTTCGCCGGGTATGCCAAGATCAACACATACATCATAAAAACCGGTGGCTATAATAACATTTTTAACCTCGTACTTATTTTTTGTTGTAGTAACAACGTAACCGGCATCAACGCTAGTAACTTCAATTACTTCTTCAAATAATTTTACAGGCAATTCATTGGCCAGCGTTATTCGTCGGTAATACTCCAATGCCTCGGCACGGTTAGGTTTGGCGTGCAACGTAGTAAAAGGAATATTCTCTATCTCCAACCGCTCTGATGTTGAAAAGAAAGTTGTGGTAACAGGATAATTGTAAATAGAATTGGTGAGGCAACCTTTTTCAACGATCAAAAAACTTAAACCTGCTTTTTGGGCCTTTAAACCGCAGGCAATTCCAATGGGCCCGCCACCTATTATTAGTATGTCCAGCATTTGGCTAAGGTAAGGTTTTGATAAGATTAGTTACAGAAGATTAAAGATTGGGTTTGCCTGAAATTATCAAATTTACATTCTGTAAAGATAAACCCTCAAAAAATTCAGGGCACAAAAAATGGGTAAGCTACTTTTATCGCGCCGCTCAACTCTCTACCCTTGCTGCGTTCCCACCCTGGGGGAGTTCAAGAGGAGCTGGCCGTAAAAGACTTACCCGCCGCAAATATAGAAAAACCTTTGCTTTACGGTTAACAAAATGTTAAAACAAACAAAACTATCTGTAACACAGCAGAATGAAATTAATATAACGGCATATTAAGTATTGATTAACCGCCTTATTATGTATTACCATCAATTTTTTAACTCCCCATAAACAAATCAGTGTACTTTATTTACAGCCTGCCAAGGCTTTAAAAACCATTTATAAGTATGTTTGTTATTGCACATATAATATTATAAACATAAAAAATATCAAAACATGAAAAGTAAACTGAACATTAAAATCTTCAAATCCTTATCAATAATATTTAGCGTTGCTTTACTAATTACCATTTTCTCATCGTGCTCAAAAAAAGATGATATTGCTGAGGACCCAAATTTGTTATCAATAGCAGTTACCAATGCGGCGTCAGCTTCATTACCGCAGGATGTTTATTTTGGTAATCAAAAGCTTAACGCAACTCCTTTGGCTTACGGTCAAACCGTGGGTTATGTAAATATTACGGGTAATCCAACAATTTCATTTAGAAACACAGGAACTACGGACGTGAACGGCTCATTGGCAACTAACCTTCTGCCAGGTAAATACTATGTTGCGTATTACGCTGATGATAAATCCATCACCGTATACGAGAATGACCGTACCGCGCCGCAATCTGGTAAAGCACGTATCCGTTTCATAAATTTAACTACAGCATTAGGGTCTAACGTTGATTTTGGTATTAGTGGCGGTGCTAAAATTGTAACTGCGCTTACCTATAAAGCGGCTTCGGCTTATCAGGAAGTGAATCCTGCTTTAGGGTATTCGCTATACACAGGGGGTTCGGCTTCAGTGTTACTTAACATACCTATAACGCTCACAGCGGGTGGTATTTATACTGTTTACATAACTGGTATCACAAGTGCTACTGTTGATTTTAAGTTAATAGCCGAAAATTAAACTATTAAATAAATAGCAAACAAAAAAACCCGCCTATCGCGGGTTTTTTTGTTTGCTACCTTTGCTTAAATGAAAATTATCGAAATTGCTGTATTGTTTATCCTCTTCGTTATGTTTGTTCGAACTATGAGACGTTAATTGCTCATTTTTACAGCGCTGCAAGCTGCGGCAGGTTCACTTCAAAGGTTGTACTTTCGCCTGTTTTTGAATCTATATGCATGGTTCCGTTCAAACTATTTATAAGGTGCTTTACAAGTGCTAAGCCAAAACCATACCCTTGTTCGCCTTCTGTTCCATGGGTTGATGAAGCTGTTCCGCCGAGGATTTTATCAATGGCGCTTTCAGACATTCCAACGCCATTGTCACTCACTTTAATCTGTAATAGAGTTGGCGTATCTTTTTCGGTTTGAAGCATTAGCGAAACCCGTATATGCCCCTCTTCGGGCGTAAACTTCATTGCGTTTGATATCAGGTTAAATTAGTTTTTTACTTACGATCTTTTATCAAAAACGGATGCGGGCAACAAATCAAATTACTTGCCAAAATTTATTTTGGGTAGTTTTTAATAAACCACTTAAGCGCAGCATTGCTTTGACTTGGGCGATACGCCAAAACTACTTCCGTTTTAACAGGTATGTTGTATAAAGGTACAAAACGAAGATTGACATTATTGTTCTTAACCGATAAGGGCAAAATTGAAATACCCAGTCCCGCCCCCACTAATTGTAGAATTGAATGCACATTATTGGCCTCATGCAATATAGTGGGGTTAAAGCCTAACCTGCTACAAATTTCCATAAGGTTTTCATGATAATGCGGGGCGTATTCCTTATTGAAAAAAATGAATGGTTTGTCTTTTATCGCAGTTGCTAAATCCTCGTCACTCTTAAATTTTTCTATGCCGGGTTGCATCACAACCATAAACGGATCAAAAAATAAACTTTTAACTTTTAATTTAGCTGAATGCACCGGTGCCCTGAGTATACCCACATCTAACTTTCCTTGTTCAAGCGCTTCAATTTGCTTTACGGTTGGCCGCTCATATAAACTGGTTTTAACATGCGGAAAAGCCATACGCATAGCCATTAAAACTTCGGCCATGTGGGGCTGGTATAACGAGCTGATGTAGCCAATCTTTAATTCGCCGCTTTCAGCCTCGTGTATTTGTTTTACTGTATGTTTAGCTTCTTCCAAATTGGCTAGTATTTTATTCACTTCAGTCAAAAAATACCTACCGGCGTCGGTCAGGGCCACACGTTTATTGTCTCTGGTAAATAAGCGTGCGCCCAGTTCATCTTCCAGCTCTTTTATTTGCCTGCTCAATGGCGGTTGTGATATAAAAAGTGCGATGGCGGCATTTCTAAAATGCAGGTGCTCTGCAACGGTTTTAAAATAAATCAGGTGTCGTATTTCCATTTTATGATACTTTCAAAATATCATTAATTGATAAAATTGATATTTTTCAAATATCATTAATGACGTTAAATTTGAAAAATATAAAAATTTAATTATGAGTAAAGATTATTCAAACAAAGCAGGTAATGATGAAATAAGGCATCGTTTTGATAACGATGTGGAACGTTTTTCTAATTTAGATACCGGGCAGTTAACTACCATTGATGCACCGCTCACCATGGAGCTGTGCACCGAGGCTGCTAAATATATTAACCCCGCTGCTAAAAACCTGCTTGACATAGGTTGTGGCGCGGGCAATTATACATTAAAAATGCTGAGCAAAATAGGCGGCCTTAATTGCACGCTTAATGATTTAAGTATGCCTATGCTGCAAAAAGCCAAAGAACGTGTAAGCCCGGAAACTAACGGCGAGGTAACTGTTATTCAGGATGATATGCGTAATTTGAATTTGCCTGATGAACATTTTGACATTATCCTTGCGGCCGCTACATTACATCATTTGCGCGACGATGCCGACTGGGAAAACGTTTTTACTAATGTGTACCGTATGCTGAAACCAGGAGGAAGTTTCTGGATCTCAGACCTGATAACGCATGATTCGGAACCATTGAACCAACTATTTCATCAAAAATACAGCGATTACCTTGATACGCTTGGCGGACCTGGGTATCGTAAAAAAGTACTGGATTATGTTGCCTATGAGGATACACCCCGATCATTAAATTATCAAACAGCACTATTAAAAAAGGTTGGTTTTAAACAGGTGGAAGTGCTTCATAAAAACTCCTACTTCGCAGCTTTTGGTGGGGTTAAGTAGGTTTAGCTATGGTCAATAGTTCATGGTTGATAGTAAAGTTTAACAAGCGATAGATTAAATAAAGATCTATTATAATTCCTCCATTAACGCAATGATCTTTCAGTCCTTGGATCAGAACGTCCTGTTGATAATCACTATGACATTCAACCATGAACTATGATCCATGAACTATGATCCATGAACTATGATCCATGAACTATAAAAAAAATTCCCATCTTCGGGCACTTAAAGATAAACACAATGATTAACGTAAATGAATATTTTGACGGCACGGTAAAATCTCTTGCCTACACATCAGCCGAAGGTAAATCAACTATTGGGGTAATTGAACCCGGAGAATATGAATTTGGCACATCAAGCCATGAAACTATGGTGGTAATTGAAGGCGAACTGGTAGCATTGCTGCCAGGCGAGAGCGGGTGGAGAAGCTTTATAAACGGCCAGTCATTTGAAGTGCCTGCTAACTCATCATTTAAAGTAAAGGCGGCGGCGCAAAGTTCTTATTTATGTAAGTACAAATAAAGTTTAACGTGCCCCTGGGGGTTATTTTTTATTACTTAAACATTAACTGCGGTTAATTTTATATGGGGTATTTTGGCCCTGATTTATAAAATTTGCATTGCTTATGTAATAAGTTTTCCACAAATCACAAAAAAGCGTCAAAAAAAGGGCTGTTTTTAACACTTTCACGAATAACTTTTAGTTAACCCATTGTACATGTTAACAACAATACATTATGTTTGTACAAACAATTATTACCTAACAAGAGTTAACTTTTTAAAAACAATTAAAAACTTATCATGGCAACACCTACAAGTGGCGGCATTACCGCCTATTCAGTGAAGACAAAAACCAAAAATGTACCAATGGTTGACCCTGTTATTGATGTAAAATCTGGCAGATACATTGCTACAGGCAAGGATGATGCGGGAAACAAAATGGCTGCAATAATGAGCAAAGCTACAGCAGAAGGCCATATTAGCAGTGGTGCCGCAAAAAAAGGAAGCGGCTGGTAAGCAAATTACCGCAAAGCCACAAGGCGTCAAGGCAGAATTCTATTTTAGGGTTCTGCCTTGTTGTTTAAACAATATCCCTACAGCTATCCCGCACAAAATTTACAGATAGCAGCATACTATAATTTGTAAAAAAGTGTTAAAATAGCATGTTTTACCACCAGCCCGGTGTAACTTGCCTATATTTAACCAGTTTTGTACATCAAATTGTAATATGAACCTAAAGAGATTTACTTTTCTACTGCTGTTGTTTTTAGTATCTGCGCTATCCGCGTATTCACAAACCGATTCTATTCCGCTGGTAACGCTTGCAGAAAAAACAGCGCAATACAATGAGGCTTATCCTGTAGAAAAAGTATATCTGCATTTTGACAAACCTTATTATGCAGTAGGTGATACCATTTGGTTTAAAGCCTATGTTACTGCCGATAGTTATGGCGTTTTAAAGCAGCGCGTTCCATCTGCAATCAGTAACGTGGTGTATGTTGACATTATTGGCAAAGACACTATTGTACAAAGGCTAAAACTGGCCGCCAATAAAGGCGTGGCATTTGGCAACATAGCTATAACAAAAGCGCAGTACAGGCAAGGAAACTACCAGATAAGGGCATATACAAAATGGATGCGCAATTTTGATGCTGCTTACTTTTTTGATAAAACAATCAGCGTAGGCGATGCCGTTAACAAAAACATTCTTACAAATTTTTCATTAACATCATCTACACAAACTAACGCCGCCAAAGTAACGGCACGTGTTAATTATCGCAACACCGATGGAAGCCCTATTGCCGGTAAAAAAGTGAGTTGGAAGGTTCAAACTAAAAGTGACGAAGTACTTTCAAAAGGAAAAGAAACAACTGATGCCAAGGGCAGCATAACTGTAAGTTTTAACTCGAATAAATTAACAGAGCTATCAACAAGTGACCTGATTACTGAAATTGATGCAAACCCAAAAGAAGTAACCAATCAATTTTCGCTAAAAAGTGCTGCCGCACCAATGGATGTTCAGTTTTTTCCGGAAGGTGGCGATCTTATTGAAGGAGTAGCAGGCAAAGTTGCCTTTAAAGCGATAGCGCCTAGCGGAATGGGGGTAGATATAAAAGGTACGGTGAGCGATAATGCCGGCGCTATAGTGGCCAATTTCACATCGCAGCATTTAGGAATGGGAACCTTTAGCCTTACCCCCGCTGCAGGAAAAACGTATAAGGCTTCTGTAACTTTTGCAGATGGTTCTAAAGGCACCTATGATTTGCCTAAAGCAAGCGCCGAGGACATTACCATTAACGTTGTTACGGTATCGCCACAGCGCATAATTTTAAACTTGTTATGTAATGATGCCTATCTGCAAAAAAACAAAGGCAAACGTTTTTACATTGTAGCGCAAAACGGGCAGGCAATTTTTTATGCCGCGCAAACAGGTGCCATAAACTCAAATACTTATCCGCTATCTATCGCCAACAAATTACCATCGGGCATAGCTAAAATATCGCTTTTAAATAACAACGGAGATGCATTGTCTGAGCGGCTTGTTTTTGTTAATAAGCCGGATGACCAGTTATCACTTACGCTTAACACACCAAAACCACTTTACACATCCCGGGATAAGGTAGTAATGAATGTTACTGCAAAAAATGCCGGACAACCGGTAGCTGCAGATTTATCAGTTACTGTGATTGATGAAACTAAAGTGCCTTTTGATGAAAATTCTGAAACTACCATTCTAACACATTTGCTATTAACATCAGACTTGAAAGGGTTTATAGAACAACCTAATTATTACTTTAACAACCCAACAGATAAAACCAATGCTGAGCTGGACGCTTTAATGCTTACCCAGGGCTACAGGCGATTTGTATATAAGGATATTGCCACAAATAAATTGCCTGCGGGCATTAAATTTCAGCCGGAAGACGGTATAACAATTTCCGGAAGTTTGCGCACAGCAGCGGGTATGCCCGTAAATCGTGGTAATGTTAATTTAGAAATTAAAGACAGGCGTATATCTGCCAATACCCCCACCACTACTACCGGTGAGTTTTCTTTTTCGAAGCTGTATTTCCCCGATTCGTTACAGGCTATTGTAAGTGCCAAAGGGAATGCTAACAGCAATGGCTTTTTGATAATATTGAACAATGATTCTTTTCAGCCTATTACAAGCAGCGTCAATGCGCCTGCAGCTTTTATAAACATTGACAGCGCCATGGCACCGTACTTGTTAAACAGCAAAAAAAATGCTGATAATTCGCGCGTACTTGCCGAGGTAACCATACGCGGCAATGTTGCTCCTAAAATCAGAAAAGCCAGTCACGTTGATAATTCTGCGCTCACCGGTCTATCGCTCATGGCAGACCACATAGTTGATGGCTCTGCGTTAATAGGCTGTGCAAGCTTATATGATTGCCTGCAGAGCATGGCAACCGGTTTAACTTTTGACAAAGAGAACCTATACGTGAGGAGGAACTATATGCAGGGCGACAGGCGGCCGGTTGCCGTATATTTAAATAATATTTTGATGGACTTTACCGGTTTACGCACCGTTGATCCCAAAAATATAGAATCTGTTGAAGTGTTTCTGACGGATGGGGTGAGTGGAATTAACCGTATGAGCGGTACAAGCGGGGTTCTGGTTGTTAACTCAAAAAGAGTTGAAAGAAAAGTAATGAGCAAAGACCAGATTGCCGCTGCTTTAGACGATCTTATGCCTGCCAATAGCGGCATAAAAATAAAGCCAAAGGGCTTTAGCGCAGCAAGGGCCTTTTATAGCCCCCGCTATGATGCATCAAAAGAGTCTACCGTTGGCGGCGACTTGCGCAGCACGATTTTCTGGAACCCAAGGGTAAATACCGAGGCCGGTACAGGTGCCACTACATTTGACTTTTTCAATTCAGACGGTAAAGGCAGCTACCGGGCTATAATTGAAGGGCTGGATGCCGACGGTAACGTAGGCCGTGCAGTTTACCGTTATAAAGTTGAGTAATGACGATAAGCTGTAGTGATGCATGATAAAACGTGCATCACTACAATACTGCTATCCTTCCGGGTTTTATATCAACGGTTTCCCATACGCCCTGGGTAATGTAAGGTTCGCCGCTTTTCCATGCATCCAGTTCCTCCTCTGTTTCAAACTGTAAAAACATTACAGAGCCTACTGCATTTCCTTCATCATTTAAAATGGCTGCGGCACTTATCAGGTTACCGCTTTCTTTACTTGCGCGGGCATAATCAAGATGATGCGGCCTTACATCAAGCCGCCTTTGTACCGCACCCTCTTCTGTAAAATCATATCCGGTTACAATGTATTGCATATTTTTTTCCATTTAATGTTAAGTCTCGAACAAAGCAATGTGTTGCTGTGTTTTTATTAAAGCAATATTAAAGTAAATAGTGTAATAATTACAATATTTGCCTGCCCAAACAAAACACCTTAAATGAATAGCGATCTGTCTCAAAAATTTTTCCAACTCTACCAAAAGCAAGCCACGAATGCATTCTTTGCTCCCGGCAGGATAAACTTGATAGGCGAACATACAGACTACAATGGTGGCCTGGTGTTACCTTGCGCCATTGAATTTGGCACTACCCTTTACACAGCGCCCAATAATGACAATGTAATACGTTTGCGAAGCCTCAACTTTGAGGATTTTGCAGAGATACCTTTACAATCCAGTTACAGTAAAGCGGGCGATAACTGGTATAACTTTCCGCTGGGGGTAGCCAACCATTTTTTAAATGATGGGCGCCAAATTAGCGGCCTTGACATGCTTTATTTTGGTGATATCCCTATAGCATCGGGGCTTTCGTCGTCGGCATCTATTGAAGTTGTTACCGCTTATGCTTTTAATGAGTTGTTTAATGCGGGTTATTCAAAGCTTGATTTGGTGAAACTATCTAAAGCGGTTGAGAACAATTTTATAGGTGTCAACAGTGGCATTATGGATCAGTTTGCGGTGACTTTTGGTGAAAAGGACAAAGCAATGGCCATTAATTGCGATACATTAGATTTTGATCTGGTAAGCGCAAGCCTGGGCGACTACGTGTTAGCCGTGATAAACACCAACAAACCACGCAAACTAATTGAATCAAAATACAATGAACGGGTACAGGAATGTGCGGCCGCTTTAACCGCCCTTCGCCAACAATTAGATATTGATGATCTTTGCGATATTGATGTTACCACCTTTACCCAAAACGAGCAACTTATAGCGGATAAAACAGTGCTAAAACGCGCTAAACATGTTGTTGAAGAGAACGAACGCGTTAAAACGGCTATTGGCGTTTTATCAAAAAATAATTTGCCTGAGTTTGGACAACTGATGTATGCATCGCACGAATCATTGCGTAACCTTTATGAAGTAAGCGGCGTTGAATTAGATACCATTGTTGATTATGCAAAAACCAACACGGATGTAGCAGGCGCACGGATGACGGGTGCCGGTTTCGGTGGCTGTGCTATAGCATTGGTTAAAAAGGAAGGTTTTGAAACATTTAGCAACGGGGTTATTGCTTATTATACAGAAAAAATAGGGTATGCACCTGCTGTTTATCAGCAAAGCATAAGTAATGGAGTGAGCACTAGTTCAATTACTGTCTAAAACAGCATCACAAAATCTGTAACAATTAATATGCGCAAACTAAAATTAGATGAGTTAAACCGGGCATCGGTTGCTGAGTTTAAAACAAAGCAAAAATTACCGGTAGCAGTGGTTTTAGATAATGTGCGCAGCATGCATAACATTGGCTCAATTTTCCGCACCAGCGATGGTTTTGCCGTTGAGCAATTGTGTTTATGCGGCATTTCTGCCCAACCACCCCATCGCGAAATAGAAAAGACCGCCCTGGGGGCAACGCAGTCTGTTAGTTGGAGCTATTATGAAGATATTGTTGCAGCTGTTAAACAATTAAAGGCTGAAGGTTATATCATTATTGCAATAGAACAAGCGGAAAGCAGTACGATGTTAAATGAGTTTTTACCAGCCGGGCATGAAAAATATGCCCTGGTATTTGGCAACGAAGTGAACGGCGTAAGCGATGAGGTAATGGCCATTGCCGATGGCTGTATTGAAATACCACAGTTTGGTACCAAGCATTCTTTTAATATAGTGGTTTCGGCAGGCATAGTGTTGTGGGACTTTTTTGCTAAATTGAACTTAAAAGCGTAAACACAGGGTTTTACTCTAAGTGGTATTGCCTTTAATATGACCGATCTGCCCAAAAAACTGAAAATGAAGCCCGGCAGTACCTGGCTCCTCTTTAACGCGCCTGCTACCTACGCTGCAACACTTGATCCACCACCGCAGAACGTAATTATAAAGCATGAACCAACCTACGGACTTGATGGCGTACAGCTGTTTGTTCGGGACACCGCTGAACTGACAGCATCGCTACAGTTAGTTTCAAAGTTACTGCAGCCTGATGCTGTTTTTTGGATAATGTACCCCAAGAAAAAGCCGGGTGTAGCAAGTGACCTGGAAATGATGAGCAGTTGGGACGTATGCAAAAAACATGGCTTGCGCCCGGTGGCATCGGCAGCTATTGATCAAACGTGGACCGCACTCCGGTTTAAACCGTTTAATCAGGTGAAACAATCTGAAGGAAGCAACCAAAATATTCGCCAAAACCAGTACCTGGCTTATATAGATGTAGATACTAAACAGATAACCCTGCCGCCGGTGATGACCACTGTACTTGAAAAACATCCCACGGCCCTGGATTTTTATAACCGGCTCTCCTACACCAACAAAAAAGAATATGTGCTTTGGGTATTAACGGCAAAACAAGAAAAAACCCGCCAGGAACGACTGATAAAACTGGTAGATAAACTTACGCAAGGCCTGAAAAACCCGTCAGACAAAGCTGTATAACACTATCAACTTTATTTACGCCCTATTGCTCAGGCATTTTTTTAGGGATATATTTGCCCCCTCATTCTTTTGGAATGGGTGTACACGTATGAAAAAGATCTTCTTTATTTTATTAGTTGCTTTAGCGGCCTGCAATTCAAGCAAACCAACGGAACCTTATAGCATAACCAACGTTGCTAAAACTGCCGATGGCGCAAAAATGGATGTGCAATTAAAGGGCCGTCTTAACAAGCAGCAGATGCTTGACATAGCCGGTAACATACGTAACGATAGCACCCAGTACGCTGCCCTTGAGCTTAACTTTATATTACCAGGCAACAGTTATAAAAACACAGGCGGCGTTATAGTTTATGCTATAGCGGGCTACCCCAAACCCGGCGTGGTTACTAAAAGAGACTCGATACGTGATTATGATAACAAGCCGATGAATTTTGAGTTTATTGGTTTTACGCCCGAAATTGCGCAGCACCTAATGTCGCTTAACCCTGAGGAAATGGTGGGTAAATTGGTTGTAGGTAAATTTATTGATGATGCCGCAGGCACCATCAGTATAATCTATGATGATAAAAAAGATGAACAGTATTATATAATTGAAATGGATGGTACCGGTAATGTAACTTCAAAAATACAACCAATGGCTGTTACTCTTCATGGCGAAAAAAAATTGGTGGTTAGTCCACGGGGTGATTTTATGACCCTGAAAGACAGCATCCTTACGATGTTTAGTATTGATGAACCGAATAAACCCTTTCGCAGTATCAAGGAAGGAATTTAGCAATTAATCACCGAAAACGATTTTCCTCAATTCAGCTGAGATCTCCTCAGTAACGCTTACAATATTTGCAGTTGTGTTGGTATCGTTGATGATGATCTTATGGCACTCGTTTTTATAGGGTAGCAAATACTCGTTATAGGCCGGTACAACATGATGTATCCATTTGTACATAACATCATCATTGGAGTAACCACGTTCTAACAGATCACGTTTAAGGCGGCGTTCTAAAGCCGTGGCCTCATTCGCATCCACAAATATTTTCATGTCTATCAGGTCTGCTATGCCTTTAAAATGCATTATAAACAAACCTTCTATAATTAATATTGGTGCAGGCCTAATCTCTAAAGTTTTTGGAGTAAGGCTTGGATTATTAAAGGTATATTCCGTTTTAAGAATAGTTTTACCAGCTATCAAATCCAGTACATCTTTTTCAAAATGTTCCGCATCAATGGTGCGGGGCAAGTCAAAGTTATACAGTTTGTTTTCCTCAGGCGTCATGTTATGCGCCACCGGGATATAGTAGTCATCCTGCGAAACCAGGCAAACCTCGCTTTTTGTAAAATGATCTAAAAAACGGTTCAAAAAAAAGGTCTTTCCTGATCCGCTTCCGCCTGCTATGCCAATAATATATGGTTTACTCATTTGGGGTTCCGTAGCTGATGTTTACGTGAACTCGTTTATCCAACGCTCCGATAGATTCGGCAACGTTTTTAGTAACAACTATGATGGCATCTTTAGTAGCTTCGCTATCTGTAAACCTGCCCACAACTTTAGCAAACGTAGTTTTACCCGTCATAGGGTTTGTTACTTTTATCACCGTGCCTATAGGTGCGCTACGGTGCAGGGCAAGTTTTTTTGAGGGGTCCAACCCTTCCTCCGTCATAGAAACTGCTATCCCTTTTTCTGCTTTTTCAAATAAACCAAACCTGTTGGCGCCAAACTTTACAGCATTCAAACTATCCTGGGCGCTACTATATATTGCGGAATCTCTTTTAGCAACAATTGGTGCAGGGACAGGAACCGGCGCTATAACATTGGCAGAGTTTAATTTAATATTTAACAACTGACCTGCCGCCGCACTGCTTGACGAAAGATTGTTTAGTTTAACAATATCATCAACGGTGGTGTTAAAGCGTTTGGCAATGGAGTAGAGCGTTTCACCTGCTGATACTTTGTATTGTTGAACATTTACATCCGCAGTACTTGCAATAACAGATGGTGTTGGCTTAGCAACCGGCGAACTTTGCGACACGACAGGCGTACTCTGGGCTATAACTGCGGTAGTTTGTGGCGCTGCGGGCTTGCTCTGTGATACAATTGGCTGTACAGCTGGCGCTAAAAAAGGTTGCTCGGTAGGCACTTTAATTACATTACCTATTTTAAGCGGAGCGTTACTATTAAACTGGATAATAACACCAGGGCTTACGTTGTATTTACGGCCGACAGAATAATAATTGTCTTTGGGGTCTAACTTATGCAGTACCACTTTTTTGCCATTTAAATTCTCAACACCAATAGAATCCAGTGGTGCGGATGCAAAAAGCTGAACCGAAAGCGATAGTAAAGGTGCAGTTAATAACAAAACTTTTAACTTCATAATAAAATAGTATTCAGATATTTATAGGGAAATAACCTTTAACTCGGTCTTGTTTTTTATATATATTATCCTGTTTTTATACACGATAAACGCCTCGGGCTGCATTTTCTGTATGTTATCGTTCAATAAATCTTCGTAAATCAATCCTTCATCCTCCAATACATATAAGTGTTGCTTTAGCTGCCCGTCAAAAAGCGTGTGCAAAGATACAATTCTATAATTATTGTAAGAAAGGCAATCAGCAACCCCGTTGTACGACTCCACCGGAAGCTTAAAGTTTAAATCGACTTTATTAAAGTGCTGTGGGAATAGGATGGCGTTAAAATACTCTTCATCCAAACCACTTTCAAAACGCCGTATATTAATGCCTGTATTAACATCTGTTAAAAAAAGCTTACGTGGCTGTATCTGTGCTGCATAGGTTATAGGGCCATTAATGCTAAGGTGATCAAACGCAAGGCCGTAATTACTCCACAAAACAGAGCCGTCCGCCGCAATAGCCGTTAAACCTCTATGCACCGGTGCGTTTTCGGCCTGATAGCCGTGTACTAACAATACGTTGTTAAAAGCGGTCTCTATGCCGCTTAGCCATCGTTCGGGCAGCATTACATCTTCAAATTTTGTAATGCCCGAGGCCAGATCAACGGCAGCAAAAGAAACAAGTTTATTCTCGCCTGCTCTTATCTCAAGGTAAATGGTATCACTTATTTCGTCAATATCCATGCGCCATATATGGCCTTTAAACTGTTTGCTGATGAATGGTAAACCTTGCGTCATAACAAATACAAATATGCCGTTAATAACAAAAAGTGTAGTATTTTTATTAAACAAAACATGCACTAGCCTGTTCAATCACAATAATCTTAAAAATATCATGGACGCTAAAGAAATAAGCCTCACCGAAAAAGCCGTTAAACCTGTTGTTGACCATTTAAATGACCTTTTAGCCAACTACCACATTCACTACCAAAAGCTAAGAGGAGCCCACTGGAATGTTAAGGGCAATAATTTTTTCACGCTTCACATTAAGTTTGAAGAGTTATATACTCAGGCCCAGTTAACCATTGATGAAATTGCTGAACGTGTTTTAACACTTGGCAAGCCGCCTGTAAGCACATTTGCCGAGTACATCAAAATTTCTGAAATAAAAGAGATCAATACCATTGGTGTTAAGGATACTAATTTGGTAAAAGCTATTATTGATGATATGGCTAAACTAATTGAGCTGGAACGGGAAATAATGGAGATAAGCGATAAAGCAGGAGATGACGGCACCAATGATATGATCAATAAGTTTATGCAGTTTAAGGAGAAAAATACCTGGATGCTTCGTTCTTTTGTGAATGAAGACTAAGTTAGAGGCAAGAATCAAGATACAAGAATCAAGAGCCTTTCTATAACCGATTCAAGTTTTTGGACCAACAACTTATATAACTAAGAAACGCTACCTTTTGGGTAGCGTTTCTTAGTTATACGATTTCCATTTAAAACGGTGGTTCGTCCTCCAGATCATCCATGCGCGATGGGCGGATGAAAAAACTACTTTGTTTATCAATTTTTTTTGATGGGTTAAGTCTGCCAAACGGATTTGAGGTTTCAAAGCTATTCTCGTCTTGTTCCAAATCGGTGAACTTTACGTACTTACCTACAAACTTCAAGCGCACCCTGCCGGTTTCGCCGTTACGGTTCTTGGCTATTATTACCTCCCCCACGCCTTGGGTAGAGTTATTATCTTCATCAACTTCCAATCCGTAGTATTCAGGACGGTAAAGGAAAAGTATCATGTCTGCGTCCTGTTCAATAGAACTCGACTCAGGTAAATCTGACAACATCGGCCGTTTTGACCCACCAGGACGACTCTCAACTGAACGACTTAATTGCGAAAGAGCAATAACCGGTACATTTAATTCTTTTGCAATAGACTTAAGACCCCGTGTTATATAACCAATTTCATTATAACGATCTGCAATTCCCTTACCATCCGCGCCTTTACTTTTTAGTAATTGTAAATAATCTACTACAATCAATTGTATGTCATGCTTTTCCTTTAAATCACGACATTTTTTTTCTAACTCAGCAATATCTAATGCTGGAGTGTCATCAATTATGAGAGGTGCTTGCTCTAAAACGGGGATTTTTGAATGAATGAGTTGCCATTCCCACTCTTCCAAAGCGCCCTTTCGTATTTTGTCTTGCTCAATTTCTGCTTCTGCTGATATTAAACGATTTACCAATTGAACTGACGATGACTCTAATGAAAAGACGACTGTTGGTTTAGCAAAATCAACGACAGCATTGCGGACGCAGCTTAACACAAAAGCTGTTTTTCCCATTGCAGGGCGACCAGCAATTACAATTAATTCAGATTTTTGCCATCCTGATGTTATTCGATCAAGTTCAACAAAACCAGAGGGTACTCCAGGGAAACCACCGTGCTCTATTTTTCTTAAGTTTTCTTGAATTACCTCGCTTAACTGTTGCGGTTCCCTGTTTATATCTATTGCCATAACTTCAATTATAATTATATCATGTAGAAAGAGTAGATGTTATCGGAATAAATTAAATTAAAACGGTGGTTCATCCTCTAAGTCATCCATACGAGAAGGTCGAATAATAAAATTCGATTGTTTTTCAAATTCAGTCGATGGACCAAGCGATTTAAATGCATCATTGCCCCCGCCTATTAAATATCCATCCCCTGCATGATCCAAATCAGTGAATTTAACGTATTTACCAACAAATTTCAGCCTAACCCTACCGGTTTCGCCGTTACGGTGCTTGGCTATAATAACCTCGCCAACGCCTTGGGTTGGGTTATTGTCTTCATCAACTTCCAGTCCGTAATATTCAGGGCGATATAGGAAAAGTACCATATCCGCATCCTGTTCAATAGAACCTGACTCACGTAAATCTGAAAGCATTGGGCGCTTGGAGCCTCCCGGTCTGTTTTCAACCGCCCGGCTTAATTGTGAAAGCGCTATAACCGGCACATTCAACTCTTTAGCCACTGATTTGAGCGCGCGTGATATACTGCCTATCTCCTGCTCACGGTTACCGCCGCCTTTACCGTCGGCTTTACCTTGCATAAGTTGCAAATAGTCAATTATGATCAATTGAATATCATGCTGTGATTTTAAGCGGCGGCATTTAGCACGGAATTCAAATATGTTAAGCGCAGGCGTATCGTCAATAATTAAAGGGGCTTGCTCTAATCTGCCAATTTTTGAGTGGATCTGCTGCCACTCCCACTCTTCTAATGTACCTTTTCTTATTTTTTCCTGTTCAATTTCGGTCTCGCCTGATACCAAACGATTAACCAATTGAATAGACGACATTTCTAGTGAGAATACTACCACAGGTTTGTCAAAATCAACCGCGGCATTACGCGCGCAGCTTAAAACAAAAGCTGTTTTACCCATTGCCGGGCGGGCAGCTATAATAACCAGGTCTGATTTTTGCCAGCCCGAGGTCATTCTGTCCAAATCCGTAAATCCGGAAGCTATACCTGTCAGGCCATCCTTTTTATCTTTAAGTAATTCAATTTCTTTAAGCGACTCATGCAACAGATCATCCATTTTGCGCGAATCGCGGCGCAAGTTATTCTGCGCTATCTCAAACAGGTTTTTTTCCGCCTTATCCAAAAGGTCTAGCACGTCGGTAGTGTCCTCATACGCACTATTGATAATATCCGTTGAAATCCTGATCAACTCGCGCTGAATAAATTTCTGGATGATAATGCGCGAGTGGTATTCAATATTAGCCGCGGAGGCAACACGATTGGTAAGCTCTGTAATATAGTAAGCACCGCCAATCATTTCCAGTTCGCCTTGTGTACGCAGCTGAGCGGTTACAGTAAGTATATCAACCGGGGATGTTTTTTCGAACAAAGTGCGTATGGCCTGAAATATCCTTTGATGATTATCGCGGTAAAACACTTCGGGTTTTAAAATATCAATAACCGATGAAAGTGCATCTTTTTCCAGCATCAAAGCACCTAGCACAGCCTCCTCCAGATCAACAGCCTGCGGCGGCAATTTGCCTAATCCGCTGTAAGGTGTAGGGTTAGTTAGGCGGCCTCGTTTTTCATTGGTATTCGGCTTAAAACCCGAATTCTCGTTCTCAAAAATCATGTATCAAAAATAGACAACTATCGTTAACATTCGGTTAACACGGTAAAATTAAAACCTCATTTTTGATAGCGTTATAAACGTTTTTAATTAACATCAATTGTTAACAACTTGTTGAATAGCAAAATTTCGTGCTGAAATTCAGCAACTTAATACGATGTGGATAACGTTTTCAACATGTTAACCAAGTGCTTAAACGGCTGGCTCAAACACTTCAATAAAGGCTTAATCAATTAATATAACTACTTTTGGCTTTCAGACAGTTATATAAAAAAATGATGTATAATAACCGGGAGAGCAGGGAGCCCAGAGAAAGTAATCAAATGGTGTTTGGTACCCGCGCAGTTATAGAAGCCATACGTTCGGGTAAAGAAATTGAGTCCCTTTATGTGCAGCGCGGCGTTGGCGGCGGCTTAGTTGCTGAACTTAAGCAGCTGCTTGCGGAATTTAATATTACAGCCCAACAAGTACCCGTGGAAAAGCTTAACCGACTTACCATGAAGAACCATCAAGGCGTTGTAGCTTTTATATCGCCTATAGTTTATCAAAAGATAGAAGACATTATCCCCCAGATATTTGAAAAGGGAGAAACACCGCTTATACTGATACTCGACTCTATTACTGATGTACGGAACATGGGCGCTATTGCCCGTACTGCCGAGTGCAGCGGGGTGCATGCTATTGTTGTACCGGCAAAAGGTTCGGCGCAGATCAACCCTGACGCTATTAAAACTTCGGCCGGAGCCTTATATAAAATTCCGGTTTGCAGGCATGATAATTTTATGCAAACGGTACGGTTTATTCAGGAATCGGGCTTGCAGCTGGTGTGCTGCACCGAAAAAACAAAGGATTACATTTACCAACCCGACTACACCGCCCCTACTGCAATTATAATGGGATCAGAAGAAGATGGTGTGCGTAACGAGATCATCCGCATAGCCGACCACCTGGCTAAAATACCGATGTATGGCGAGATAGAATCATTGAATGTATCTGTGGCTACGGGTGTTATACTTTACGAAGCGATTAGGCAGAGGTTAGTGATTAGTTGATTAGAGATTAGTGGCTAGTTGGGATGGTGGGGATCTTGATAGTTTTTATTTGTCAGTTGCTTGCGCTCGTCTGCGACGAGCGCAAGTTTCATCGCATTAAGTATGACAAGCGATTTAGACAACTTTTATCTTAATCAGCCTGAACCTGTAAAAAGTTGCTTGCTAGCATTGCGGTCCATTATCTTAAAGCAGGATAATGATATAACAGCAGAATGGAAATACAGGATGCCGATGTTCTGTTATAAAGGCAAAATGTTATGTTACTTGTGGGTACATAAAACGCTGCATCAGCCTTATATTGGTATAGTTGATGGTAAGTTGATAGATCATCCGGCATTGATAATGGAAAAACGTGCGCGAATGAAAATAATGCTTTTTGATGCTGGTGAGGATTTGCCGGTTGAGGAGATTGAGGACGTTTTAACGCGGGCTGTAGCGTTACGCTAACTTGCGCTCGCTTGCAAGTTTTTACCCCCTCATCACCCCTATCCTATCCCCTTTCCAATCAGGAAACAGAATACGGTCGTTATTCAGCTTAAGGTGTTTGTCTGCGACTTCGCTAAACACGCTTCTAAAGTCGGTAGTAACGGCTAAATCACGTCCATCCTCCAGGTTTTCTATAGCCAGCGGCTTAATATTGCCGTGCACCATGCCGCCTTTTACATCGTTACCTAAAATAAAATTGCATGATGCCCTACCATGATCAGTACCACCTGTACCGTTTTGCCTAACCGTACGGCCAAACTCCGTCATGGTCATAACAGTTACATCATCCTGATAAGCGCCCATATCGTTCCAGAAAGCAGCTATACAAGTGCTCAGATCAGCAACATTACGGGCAAATAAACCCTTATCAGTGCCTTGGTTAAAGTGTGTATCCCATCCGTTTGATTCAGTGAAGGCAATTTCTAAACCAACATCCATCTTTATTAACTGCGCTATTTGCTTAAGCGAATTACCCAAAGGTGTGTTAGGGTAGATGACATCATTGGCAGGTTTGTAATTTTAAATATCCGTTTTTTGCAGCATTTTAACAGCTTCAAAACTTTCTTTGCCTGTTTGTTTTAATAATGATGATGAGGTTTGCTGGTAAAGGTCCTCAAAACTTTTGGCAGCCATATTAGCACCACCGGGATTGCCCCGCATTTGGATAGCAAAATCCTGCAGACTACTAACCGCGAGCGTTGGGTTATCACCATAAAAAGAACGCGGTAATGACGAGGTTAAACTAACCGCCTGAAAAGGTGTAACATCATGCCCAAGCAACCCCGCCGCCCTATTTAGCCATCCGCTTGCCGTGCCTTTGTTGAACGGCGTGCCCGATTCCATATAATCCTGCGCATCAAAATGCGAGCGGGTACTATTTGGCGAACCGATGCCGTGTACTATGGCCAATTGCTTTTGATTGTATAACTCTGCAAAAGGTGCCATGGCGGGATGTAGCCCAAAGCGGCCATCAAGGTCTATTAAAGAACTTACGTTTTGATTTTTAGCGGCCGACATGAACAGCGTTGGCCTGGCAGCTTTCAAATAGTCATCAGTAAATGGAGTAACGGCCATCAGCCCATCCATAGCTCCGCGTTGGAATATGCAAACCATCACCTTTTTCTTTGAGTAAAGAGATCGGTTTTTTTCACTTGCCACAGCCTCTGCTAAAAAAGCAGGTATACCCCCCATCAACCCTATCCCCAGTAAAGCCAACCCGCCTGATTTTATAAAACCTCTTCTTGATACCATCACCTTATCGTTTAATTATTTCCTTTGAAACTCCGGCGAACCTAAAATAACGCCAACAACCTGCGCCAGCATAGTATTATTGCCGTTTACATTACTTTGTGCCAAGCCGATTTTATTTGGTTTTTTCTTTAATACGCCACCGCTCATTTCCATTGCCATTTCTTCATTGGTATTGATCTGTGGCACTTTGGACGCGGCTGTTTCTACTTTGCTTGCCAGATCTTTTTCGTTTAACATAGGCAAAAGCTGCTTTATGGTTTGGGTAAGATTTCGCTCGGGCATTAGTAATTTGCTATAGGTGGCCAAAGCGGCTTGCGGGCTCTCAGGCTCATGATTATTATTTAGCGCTGCCAGATCAACCCGTACACCGGGAACGCGACCTGTAGCCAGCGCAAGCCCAAAATTCATGCGGTTAAGCAGCGCTCCGCTGTTTATCCAATACTGTGCCCTGTCTGGAAAACCGGTTGGGGCTTGATAGGCATACATGCGCTGCCCTATTTTATTGGCCCAATTATATAATTGGATAGGCTGATCTATACGGGCATTTAAAGCTCTCGCCGAACTGATGACCAATTCAAATGGCGATTTGGTTTTTTCGCGAAGCGCCTTAACGCTCCAAAATTCTGGCGAAGACACCATAGTTATTAACACATCGCGGATACTCCCGTTAGTTTGATTAAAAGTCTTTGCCATTTTATCCAGCAGGCTTTGTGGCGGATTATCGTTAACAAAACGGATACCTATTTTCCTGGTTATGAATTTTGCGGTAGAGGGATGATGAGCGAGCATTTCAAGCAAATCAACACCTTCCTGGTAACCACCGCCCTCTTCAAATTTTCTACCTAAAACAATTTTTTCGTCATTATCATGCCGGTTGGGAGTAAACAAAAAATCACCCTCGTGAACAAAGCCACATTGCTTAAGCCCGCTCTCGCCGATATTATCAACTAACTTTTCGATAGCATCAGCGTTGCCATACACTCCCATGGGGTATGCCGTCCAGCCTGTTAGTATTTTAGCGGCTTGCGTTACATCCTGTTGGGTGTAACCGCCGTCAACACCGAGTGTGTGCAATTCCATTACTTCGCGGGCATAATTTTCATTTAACCCGTTGGCTTTTTTAGCCTGCAGAGGGTTTGCGGCATTTCTAATTAGCGCGCGTGGGCGTTGAACATTGGTACCTGTGCTGCTAAAATTATCCAGAAAATAAAGCATAGCCGGCGATTTTGCAGTTGCTAAAAGCAACGCGTCAAAATTGCCGGTAACATTGGGCCGTATAGCATCGCGCTCATAATTAGCTATAAATTGTGCTGATTGATTTTTTGTTAACGATACATTAAAATGGTTGAACCAAAAATCAGTAAGCACCTCTTGCAACTGGTTGTTGCTATAAGCAGCGCGTAATACCTTCTGGTTATATAATTGTCGCAAAAGTTCCTGCTCAGGTTTAAGGCCATGTTGCTGCATGTAATTCGCAAGCAAATCTTTGTACTCTTTACGATCTGTTTTTACAGAGTCTTTATCCACCACGCCATCCCTCACAGCCATCCGTAACACAACGGGGTTTTTTGGATATTGCGCTACAATTTTTTTATTAGAGAGCTTAAGCGCGTCGTATTTATTTAAAATAGTATTGAGGGAATCATCTGGTAAATTGCCATCCAGTTGTTGCATGAACCATTTTTCAAGGCCCATTTTTACCACCTTATCCACCTCGCCAGGCGTGGCGCCGTAGGTAAACCTGTTTAGCAAATGCGCTGCAGCCTGCCGTTGCGTTAAACCTGCTTTTTTATAGGGGAAAGCAGAAGTTTGCCGATCCTGACAGGGCACAAAAATAAATGCCGAACTGATCGTTAATACAACAGCAATTAGTAAATAAAATGAATATTTTATGGCTGCCTTCATAACATTCCGAATATTTAATATTGTTATGACGTTTAACTCAGAGCAAAGTTTAATGTTTAGGTATTTAAACACCAGCGCTATTTGGGCACTTTTTTCAACAGGACAACCCAAACGTAGATGGCGCAATTATTATCCTGTCAGACAAACCTAGGTAGCTATGAATGTGTAAACGTGTTTCAGGACTAAATTAAAAGGTCAACTAAAAAGCGGACAAGACCAAGTGTAAACTTATCACAGGATTAATCATTAAAACTTTTTTCAGGAAGATACACGGATCATGGGTCAGTCTGTTGCAAAGTGTTGCAAGTATAATACATAACAAAATGATAATTAATTGCTTACACAAAAGATTGTTGCAAGTGTTGCAACCGTTGCTTCTATTTTCTGCAACACCCTGCGCCTAAAATGGTACCGTTAACCTGAAGCTGATATTCCTGCCCATGTTATAAATACCGTAACGGCCATTGGGCGATGTTTGGTAATATTCAAAATACTTTAACCGGTTAAGGTGGGATTGATAGGCTTTGTCAAAAAGGTTATCAGCCATTACAGACAGATCGAAAAGCGTTTTTCCCGTCTTATTCTTAACAGTGATACCCGTGCCCAGGCTGAATAAGCTGTAGCCGGGTGTGGCGGTCTCGGTATTATCAGCAGCGTAAAACCTGTTTTGGGTTGCATATATATCTGCAGCCGCTTTTATATAAAAGCTGTTGATAGTGGCTTTTATTTCAGACCGTGCATGAAAAGGTGGAATAAGTGGCAAATGCTCCGCATCCGTACCTTTCGCAACGTTTTTAACACCTTTTATGTAAGCAATACTGTTATTAAAATTCAACCATTTTAGGTACTGCGGATGCAGGTTAACGGTTAACTCGGCACCATAAAGCCGGGCCGCTGCCTGCTGGTATTGATAGGTGGTGTTACCCGGCACTATAATGACAGGATTACCCGCGGCGTCTGTTAATTTAGATTGAAAAATATAGTTGGTGATGTTGTTATTGAATACCTCGGCCGATATATCCACATCTTTCATATAAGCCACAAAACCCAGATCCTGCTGCAAACTAAACTCGGGCGCAAAGCTGCGGTTACCCAGGTACACTATATGTGCACCTGGATCAAGTCCGTTGGAACCTATCTCGGTAATATTGGGTGCGCGGTAACCGCGGGCTATGTTAGCTTTAAGTACTATACGGTCGGTTAGATTGTAAGTTACGCCCGCGCTGCCCGAAATGCCATGATAAACTTTACTAAATGAGGGAAACTGCAAAGGTGCTCCGGCAGCAATGTCAGCCGCGGTACCTTTACGTTCAAAGCCGGTTGCCGGGTTGGTACCTATGTAAAAATTATTCCAGTTAATGTTTCGGCTGTCATACCGTAAACCACCAAGCAGGTTAAAATCTCCTGTTTTTTTCTTAGCTAAAACATACCCCCCTGCATCAAAAAGGTCATAGTCAGGTATGGGGAAGGCAGTGCCGTTTTTACTGCGGTTACCTTGGAACATACCATTTAAACCGATTGTGCTCTCCCAACCATTCATTACAGGCAAATTATATTTAATATCGTAGTTAAGGGTATTAAGCACCACATATAAGCCCGGTTGCGCAGGAGCGGTCGGGTGATTGTACTCGCGTCGCACACTTTGTTGCACGGCAAATAAAGCGTCAATATTTCCCTCGCCTATGTTAAAAACACCGTGTGTATAAATGCGATAATGTTGGATGTGCTGGTACAATGCCGACAGCTTATATGAGCGTAATTCGGCATCACTAACTAACGGGCGATTGGTTATATCATCTTTATCAGCCTCAAAAACCTGCTTTGTAAAGCGTCGGCCAAATTGCTCGCGACTACCATCGGGTATTTCTTGTTGGTTGTTATATAGGTTGGCAGCTATTTTAAACTCCCCCCATTGCTTATTTACTTTTGCCATTGCCGATAGGTTAAGCTCGTTAAAACCCGTATTATAAACCAAGCCGTCAATGCTGTTCCGGTAATCGTGTGCTTTTTTTGTTGATGACCTGACGGAGTATTTCCAATCGCCCTTTTTATAGTGCAGACCTAAAGACGCACCCAAGCTCCCGTTATTAGAATGCGCCTCGGTGCTGAAATCGCCGTGTAATTTACCGTCCTCTTTATAAACCAAATCAGGTATCAGGTTAATAACCCCGGCTAAAGCGTCAGATCCATAGGTTAAACTTGCCGGACCCTTTATTACCTCTACCCTGCTTATACTAAACTGGTCTATCTCAATGCCATGCTCATCGCCCCATTGCTGCCCCTCCTGCCGCACGCCATCATACAAAGTTAAAACGCGGTTGTAGCCCAATCCCCTTATAAATGGCTTGGATATGTTGGGCCCGGTTGTAACCGCGCTAACGCCCGGAACGCCGCGGGTAATGGCATCAATAATATTGCTGTTGGCCTGGCTGTTAATGGCTTTGCTGTTCATTACAGCTATGGGCACAGGGTTATTGCGTATTTGTGTTGCCCGTGTTACACCGGTTATTACTACCTCATTAAGATTTGTTTCAACACCTATTAGGGTGATAAGTAGTTCTGGCGATGAACCTTCGGAAACCTGAACAAGCAGCTTTTGCCCAGCATAACCTATCGCTGATACCTGCAATTCATGTTGACCCAATGGAATATTGCTTATTTGAAAATGGCCTTGCTCGTTTGTTTTTGTTCCTAACAAACCGCCCTTTATTTTAACGGACGCAGACGCAACCGGCTGATCGGTACCTATTATTTGCCCGCTTACACTACCAGTTTGTGCCTTTACTAAATATGGACACATAATTAAAAGGATAAGACAAAAGCGGAGCATTATATTAAACATTTCTAAAATAATTTATAATGCAAATCAAATAAATAAAATTAGGTATACCTAATTTTATTTTACTAAATTTATTTTCTATAATTTTGGCCAACCCAAAAAAGATGAATACACTATCGGAAGAGAATTATTTAAAAGCTATTCTTAGGCTTTCTCAAAAGTCTGACGAGAAAATAACTGCTACCGCCATTGCGGAAGCATTAGGCAACAACGCTGCCTCGGTAATTGATATGATAAAAAAGCTTACCGACAAAAACCTTATAGAATACGACAAGAAAAAAGGTGCGCGATTAACGCCGCAGGGCCTGAAAGATTCTATACTGATTATGCGTAAGCACCGCCTGTGGGAGGTTTTTTTACTGGAAAAACTGGGTTACCATTGGGATGAGATACATGAAATAGCCGAGGAGTTGGAGCATATTAGCGATGCCACGCTAGCCGACAGACTTGACAAATTTTTAGGCTTCCCTGAATATGACCCGCATGGCGACCCGATACCCACATCTAGCGGTAAGCTACCTAAAACCTACACAGTTAGCCTTGCCAATGCAAAAATAGGTGTTAACTGCCGGGTTGCAGCCGTTAGAGATACCAGTACAGCGTTTTTGCAATATTTGGTAAAGCTGGGCATTGGTATCAATTCTCAAATAAAGGTGGCAGAAAAAATTGGTTACGATGGATCGTTAGTTATCAAAATAAATGACGGCGATAACGTAACGGTTTCGCAAAAATTCAGTGAAAATATCTTGATTAGTTAAAATCGGGTAGCCTGCTGCAAATTACAAATTAAAGAATGATCCACAGCAGGTCTATTGCCAGCAAAGCTGCCACCACACAATTCAGAATTTTAACACCTACAGGTGTTTCAGGATAATGGTCTTTGTCGGAAAACTGCATATGTTATACGGTGTATTTGCAGTTTATACGCAATAAACAAGTGCCTGGTTGCAATGCAAAGAAAAAATATTATTCCCTATTTTAGATAAACGTAGGTAATGCCGTCTCCGCCCCTGTCGGCATGTTCATCCTCCAACCTATCAACCTGATCATACTTCTTTAAGTATTGCCTGATCATTTTGCGCAGTATGCCGTCGCCTTTACCATGCAATATTTTCAGGGTGCCAAACCCCATCATCAATGCGCGGTCAAATAAACGCTCTATAGCGCCTATGGCGTCTTCTGTTCGCATTCCCCTTACATCAATTTCAGGATTAAAGCCGGCAATATCGTTTGTCTGACTGCTGAAACTGCGACGTATTTCTTTAGGCACCGATGATTTTGAAACTTTTTGCACGCGCTTTCTTTTTGCAACTGTACGCAAATCGCCGATAGCAATAATCACGTTGTCCCTGGCAATTTCTATCACTTGCCCGGTTGTTTCTGAATCGCTGAGTTTCACCCAATCGCCCACTTTTAATTCATCATCGGATGATGCAATTTTTGGCGCAGGTGCTTTTATAACGTTCTTTTCCAGTTCGCGGCTCAGGTTATCGCGCAGTGTACGGGTTTTCTCCTTGTCCGCATTGTTGCTTTTTATTTGGGCTATGGTGTTCTCTACCAGCTTATTGGCATTCAGTATTATATTTTTTGCTTCTTCTTTGGCGTTGCGTATCAGCTCCTTTTTGTTTTCTTCCAGATAACTTTTCAGCGTTTCATTCTCCGCAAGTAAAAGGTTTACATGTTTTTGCTGACGATCGAGCTTTATACGGGTATCCAATATCTCTTTTTTCTCCCGCTCCAGGCCAACCAGCAAAGTATCTACGCTTTTTTGGCCCGCGCTTATTTTGGTTTTTGCCAGATCAAGAACCTGCCGTGGCAGGCCTATTTTCTGCGCTATCTCAAACGCGTAAGAGCTTCCGGGCTTACCCACCTCTAAGATATACAGTGGTTGCATCTCTACATTGTTAAACAGCATAGAGGCATTTTCAATACCTTCCGTGTTTCCGGCAAATATTTTTAGATTAGAGTAATGCGTGGTAACCATCCCACGCACCTTTTTATGGTTCAGTGATTCCAGCACAGCTTCTGCAATTGGCCCGCCAAACTGTGGGTCGGTGCCTGTGCCAAATTCATCAATCAATATCAGCGATTTGCCATTGGCCTGCTCAACAAAGGTTTTCATTTTTGATAGGTGGGCACTATAGGTACTCAAATCGCTTTCTATGGATTGATCGTCCCCAATATCAACAAAAAACTGTTTAAATACTCCCACCTCGCTTGACTCATCTGCCGGAATCAACAAGCCTGATTGCACCATTATTTGCAGCAAGCCAACTGTTTTCATGCAAACAGATTTACCACCGGCATTGGGGCCAGATACTACTACAATACGGGTTCCATCGTCAATTCTTACATTAAGCGGAACAACTGTTTTCCCTTCTTTTTTAAAGTTTAAAAACAATAAAGGGTGGCGCGCATTGGTTAGCTTAAGTGTGGCTTCATTAACAACTTGTGGCATATCTGCCTCAATATCAATAGCAAAAAGCGCTTTTGCCCTAACAAAATCAAGCTTGGTTAATAAGCCGTGGTAGGATAACAATAACGGCACATACGGCCTTAATTCTGTAGTTAAAGCGGTAAGTATTTTTACAATTTCGCGGCGGCGTTCAAATTCCAGATCGCGGATCAGGTTATTCAATGTAAAAACCTCTTCCGGTTCCATATAAACGGTTTGCCCGGAGGCCGACTCATCATGAATGAAACCTTTAAGCTTACGTTTGTTCTCGGCCAGCAAGGGTATGCAAAGCCGCCCGTCTCTAACGGTTAATGATCCATCGGCCGTCCATCCGTTAGATGAAGCGCTTTTAAATACCTGGTCAATTTTTCTGCGGGCGTCCTGTTCTGCTTTTGCTATGCCTGCGGTAATGTCGGCCAGATCTCTGGAGGCGTTGGGTTTTATTTTTCCTTTTGGATCAATTACCAACTCTATTTTTTTTATAATAGCCTTCTCAATAGGCAAATGTTCAAACAAAGCCTCCAGATTGGGGTACTGTCCTTCGCGCTCATTAAAGTAAGCTATTACAGCAAACACGGTAGATAATGACGATTGTACCTGAAAAAACTCCTCCTCACTTAAAAAAGCGCCTTCCAGTTTAGCCTTGTTGGCTAATGATCTCAGATCGAAAAAATGATGGATGGGTAACGCAGCATCGTTCAGCAAAATATTCTTGAACTCGCCCGCCTGACTTAGGAATTTCTTTATCAGGTCAAAATTACTCATCACCTGTATTTTGTCAACCATCTGCTGACCCATTACGCTCAGGCAATGTGCTTTTATCAACTCCTTTACCTCGGTAAAACCCAGCTTATCTATACTATTATTGGGGTAAAGCATTTATATATATTATTGAATTCGTCGGTTTATTTTTAGTTGAAGCGCTTTTGACGATTTTACAGAATCGCGCCTTATCAAGGCATGTTTCCTTTTGCTTTCCGCCGTTTCCTTTGCTCCTCTTGTTTTTATTTGGCGTTCCGTTATTTTCATTAGCGCTTTGGCTGTCGAATCACTCCTTTTAATTAGCAGCTTTCCTATCTCTTCATAAATATTTATCATGTCATCAGGACGGGCAGCATAATATTTCATACTGTTTTTAAAGGCGGCAGAGTCAACATTATATTTTTTAAATAACAAACCGTAACGGTTAGTGCCATATTTATACATACTATCCTTTGCCGCGTGCAAGGCCATAGAGCCATCAATTAAATGAACATCGCATAGTAAGCGTACCATTTTGTCTTTTTTTATAACATTGGCTGTATCGTTATTACTACTACATGCGGCTAGTAAAAACAAAGCCAAAAAAAACAAGATGAGTTGTTTGCGCATTACTTAATTTAGCGATTTAAAAAGAACAAAATTACGATAAATGAGCATAGCCGATAACATTAATAATTTAAAAAGCCAAACTGTTGCTCAAAATGTAACTTTAATAGCCGTTTCTAAAACAAAAACGGCAGCCGAAGTTATGGAAGCCTATAACGCAGGGCAACGCGCTTTTGGCGAGAACATGGTGCAGGAACTGGTTGAGAAACAAGAACAATTACCTAAGGATATTGAGTGGCACCTTATCGGTCATCTGCAAAGCAACAAAGTTAAATATATTGCACCGTTTATTGCCATGGTACAGTCTGTTGATAGTTTTAAGTTATTACAGGAAATTAATAAACAAGCACTAAAAAACAACCGGACAATTGATTGCCTGTTACAGATATACATAGCCGATGAGGAAACAAAATTCGGCCTTGGTTTTGATGAAGCCATTGAGCTATTACGTACAGATGAGTTGGCAGCTTTAAAAAACATACGGCTACGTGGTGTTATGGGGATTGCCACCAATACCGAAAAAGAGAAACAACTTAAAGACGAATTTTACGAACTCAAAACCTTTTTTGATGGTTTAAAGCAAAGCTTTTTTAGGAAGGACGACAGTTTTGATACCATATCAATGGGCATGTCATCAGACTATGAAATTGCTATAGAACACGGAAGCAACATGATACGCGTTGGAAGTACCATTTTTGGAGGCAGGGTAATTAAACACTGGAAAAACAATTGACTCTAAATTTCGGATGTCGGATTTGCCATGAAAACCCACTAATGACTAATGACAATTGACCAATGACAATTAATATAAGAGTTGCTGTAAAAGAAGATTGCGTACGCCTGCTGGAGCTGGTTAATGAACTTGCCCTTTATGAAAAAGCACCGCATGAAGTAACCGTTACCCTGCAAGAATTTGAGGATGCAGGTTTTGGCGAAAAACCGGTTTGGCGGGCGTTTGTTGCCCAGGTTGATGGGCTTATAGTGGGGTTTGCCTTGTATTATATTCGTTTTTCTACCTGGAAGGGCTGCCGTTTGTATTTAGAGGACTTTTTGGTTACCGAAACTATGCGAGGCAAAGGCATTGGTAAATTGCTATTCGAGCGGATACTGCTTGAAGCCAAAGAACAACAATACAGCGGCGTGGTTTGGCAGGTGCTTGACTGGAATGAGCCTGCCATTAACTTTTATAATAAATATGGTACCAGGCATGAGGCCGGTTGGCTGAACGCTTCACTATCGCTACAGCAGTTAGAAAAGTTCTAACACATTAAAACCCGAGCGGATGCGATTGTGGTTAGATTCTTGTACTACAAACTGCATGAAAAAGCTCGTCATCCCATTTTTGTTTCTGTTTGTTGCTTGCAGTAGTAACGATAAATCAGAAAAGGTAATCACAAGGCATGATACATCTGTGATAATAAAAGACACCATAACATCGCCGGCTGTTAAGGAAACAGCGGACCCTGTAGTAGTTATCAGACAGCATGTTGAGCATATTAATACAACTGCTTTAAAAACAACGCACATTGAATTTATGTGTGATGAAAAAACCAAGGTTGATTATTATTATGAAAACAACGTTCCGGTTGAAATAGCTGTTGATTTTGGTTGGGTGGGCGATGTACATGCTAAAGAGGATTATTATTTTAATAATGGCAAACTGATATTCTTTTACGAGTTTACAGAGGGCGGCCCTGCCTGCGAAGGGTGCATAAAAACTAATGAATACCGCTCTTACATAAAAGACGATAAGGTTTTTAAATACCTGAAAAACAAAGACGAGGCGCAATGCAAACGATGTGAATTTGGGCTTATGTCAAAACCCTATAAACTTTTGATGACGACAAAGGCAGAGGAAGCTAGGAAGGTTTTGTGTAAATAAAGCCTTATTTTACACTACATATTGCGTGGGCTGTTGCAGAAAAATATAGCAACAAATGCAACACTTGCAACATCATTTGTTTGTAATGTATTGATTTTTAAAAGTTTGTAGCTTGCAATTGCAACAGTTGCAACAATACAATATTCGCACTTTATGATATTATTTTCACATTTTAACAGTTAAATAACTATATATAAGCTAATTACATTTTTTTTTCGTAAAAATCAATATGCAACAATATTTGTCGGGAACTAAATTTTGCCCGTGCTGTGCTACCAAACCCACCACCCCTTCTTCCCGGGCTTTTTTTTGGTGGCTAGATTAAACCGCATCTCGATGTGTTTAAATGTCCATGCAGAGGCTATCCATATAATGGCATAGTTTACAATAAACATGTAGGCATAAGCCGAGGGTGGCAGCTTTAGCGCTCTAAAAAATACCACATTGAATAAGCTGAGTATTAACGTGTGTATCATATAAATAGAATACGAGTATTGACCTGTTTTGTGCAGAAACTTAGATTTTTTTAACTGGGCGGATAGCCATCCTTTCTGAAAAGCGAAAACTAAAATGGTAGCGAAGAAGGCTGCTAAGTAAATAAAGCCGTAGTTTTTAAAAATGTCGCCATAGCAAACAAGCGCTATGGTTAAAGTAAGCATTAATACCTCTAACGCGCTGAACAATCCATTACCAAGCGTCCTGACAGGTGTTTTATAAGCATTGAATGCCGTAAAACAGATAACCCCTACAAAGAAACCTGTTATACCACGCAGAAAGCCGTAATCAAAAGTGAACAGTAAACCAAAGCTGCCGGTAAATATGTGCAGCAAGGCAACACCTATAAACACCACGAAAGCATAAACAAACAGTTTGCCTTTAGTTAAACCCGCCTTACTAATTAGCAGCATGGTTAAACCAAATACTAAGTAAGCAATCATTTCGGCACTTATAGACCAACTTGCAATGTTCCAGCTTACGTCATGAATATCGGGTAATTTTACAGAATTGAGGAGAAAAATATTGCTAAAAAAAGTATTCCAGTTGTTGCTTGCATTGTCAATTTTGTTAACCTGTACGTAGCCGGCTGCAAAATGCTTTGAAAGCTCAATGGCTACAAAAGCCAGCAAAACAATTAAATGCAGCGGATAAAGGCGAAAAAACCGTTTTTTGTAAAACCTGTTAAGCTCCGCTCCCGTTGATATGCTTTGATAACTATATGCAATTACAAAGCCGCTTAAAACAAAAAAGAAATCAACAAAAAGGTCGCAGTTATAAATAAACTGATTGTTTATAATTGGTGTGTCTGAGAAGGCGCTCATGTGGAACAAAACAACCAGGCTTGAAAAAATCCCCCTGAAAATATCAAGTACCTCAAATCTTTCCTTCATTTAAATGTTTTAAGTGCATAGCTTTATACGAATATAGTGCAGCTATGTTAGCTTCAATAATAAAACAGAAATAAATTTATAAGCTATACCAATGAAACTGGCACATTTAATACTGGCACACAGCCAACCCCTGCAACTGGAACGTTTGGTACGTAGCCTGCAACACAACGATGCTGATATTTATATCCATCTGGATAAGAAAACTGATATAGTTCCTTTTCAACATCTTTCAGAGTTAACGAATGTGTTTTTCATCAGCAATCGCATTAAAGTTTACTGGGGTACCTACAATATTGTAAAAGCAACGCTAAACAGCTTTGCAGAGATCTTAAATTCCGGCAGAGAATATCGCTATCTGAATTTATTGAGCGGGCAGGATTATCCGTTAAAGCCACAACAGCAACTGCATGATTTTTTGAATGCCAACCCGGGTAAGGCCTTCATGAACTATTTACTGTTTGAAACCGAGTGGCTTGAAGCGCTGCCCCGGGTACAATTTTATCATTTTAATAACTTCAGGCTACCCGGGCATTTTATTTTGCAGGAAATGGTTAATAAACTATTTGGCACCCGCACCATGCCGAATGATATGATCCCGGTGGGCCGGTCGCAATGGTTCACTATATCAATGGAATGCGTAGCATATATCTGCGAGTACTGGGACAATACACCCAAACTGCGCCATTTTATAAAACTTACCTGGGGGCCTGATGAGTTTATATTTCAAACCATTCTTTATAACTCCCGCTACCGGGATGTAATGGTAAAAAATGATCTTCGGTATATTGATTGGTCGGGCGGTGGGGTTAGCCCCAAAACATTAACTATTGATGATAAAGAAGCCATTAAGGCATCCGGCCAATACTTTGCCCGCAAGTTTGATATAACTAAAGACGAAGTTGTTTTAGATATTATTGACGGCGAAATAAATAAAACGCAGGCATGAGTACTCACCATTATTTTTCTTCATTAACTAGTTTAAACGCATACGCACGTTAAATCTGTTAAGTCCTGACGCCGTATCGTAATGATAAGTGAAGGCTTCTGCTGCTCTTGATATTATTATCATTCCAAAATGTTCGCCAACATTGTTAATATCTATTTTGCCCCTGTTCTTTTTGGTGTCGCATATAAAACGAACGGTATTGTTCATCTCAAGCTCTGCATATATACTATGCAGTTCATCATAACTTAAAAGTATTTTGTATCCGGGCTTTTGTTTAAAAATGTCTGCAAAATTATTGGGATTAAATTGTGTGCCAAAATCTGTTTTTTCAATAGTGAGGTAGTTATCATCCAGATAAATACGCAAACAGGTTTCGGCATCCTTAACGTGCTTAAGTGTGTTGGTGAGCAGCTCGGTTATTACTATTTCTACCTTAAAACCTATTTCTTCGCTATCAGCGTGCGCAGGTAAAAAATCATTAATAAACCGGCGTATTTCCTGCAAAGACCCAATCATTAACTCGCGGGTATCAGGCAGAACAAATTGATTAAAAATCTTACCTGACATAACTATTGCACTAAAGCTTCATCAAAATTATCATATATCTTAAAAACCTTGTCTAACCTTATCAAAGCAAACAGGTTAACAATGTCTTTACGCATGCCTACCAAAATTATATCTGATTTGAATGATATAACATATTTGAGCGCAGAGACCATGGCTCCAAGAAAAGAGCTGTCAATATATTCCACATCTTCCATATTTATAATGATGCGCTTTTTTTGATGGGTATTAAAAAGAGCTACAAGTGCAGCTTTAAACTCGTCGGCATGGCCAAGGTTAGCATCTTTAATGTGCAGGTTAAGCAAAAGATTGGCGTTGTCTTCTTTGAAAATGTCTATCATGGCTAAAGTTTATAAATGCCTATAATGCTTTGGTCATCTACCTGCCCCTGCAAATCGTTCTCAAATCTTTGCTTCATCCCGGTAAATGATGTGCGGGTCCCGATCATACCTAACATTGCGGAAGCGAAGCGGTTGTAATCGCTTTTTTTTCCCGCACCATCAGCAAAATCTATCATCCCATCAGTAAATATAAATAATCCGTCGTTAGGTTGCATGGTTAATTCCCGCTGATTGTAGTTTCCGTCAGCAAACAAACCCAGCAATAATCCCGAAGAACTAATGTTTGCAAATTTGCCTTCCGCATGCTTATAATGCAGCAGCGGCAAGTCTCCCGCGCCAGAGTAGGTTATGGTTCCGGTTTGGCTGTCAATTAAAACCAATGACAGGCTTGATAAAATATCTTTCAGCACCTCGTCATAACAAATCACCTTATTAACCTGTTGCAATATTCTGGCGGTAGCATACTCGCCATTAAATGCTGCAAAACGCACTGCCGAACGGATATAGCTCAAAAAACCAAATGTAAAAAACCACGCCATCCATTTTTTACCCATTACATCGCCCAGCACAATAAATGTATAACGCTCGTCTACTGTTATAAAATCAATAAAGTCGCCGCCTGGTATATCATCAAAAGGCTTGTGCCAAAAGTCTATGTTAAACCCGTTTATCTGAGGAACGGCCGTAGGTATAGATTTTATATTGAGCGATTTAGCAGCCTTTTTCACCTCCATTTCCGAAAGTTCGCGCTGTTTGTCAACGGCAAATAATATGTTATTTACTTTGGACACGATGACGTTTACCGGGGTATTCTTTATTACATAGTCAATGGCCTGCAGGTCAAGCCCCTGTTTCATCAGGTCGCTGTCTGAAAAATCTGTCAGAAACAAAAACGGAATGTCTTTAAAAAACCCATCTTCCATTAAATACTTTCTAAACTCCAGCCCATTCATCGCTCCCATATTGTAATCAGACAGAATAATGCTGGGTGGGTTGTTTTTATCCATCACGGCAATTGCTTCTTCAGCAGAAAGAGCGGTATCACAGGCAAACCCCGATTTTGTAAAAACCTGAACCATCAGCTTTAAAAAAAGCTTGTCGTCATCAACCAGCAAAATTTTATGGGGCCGGTTATTCATTTGTTTTGGTTGAAAAAGGTTCCTGGTATAGCGTGCGTACTAAAATATAAATACCTATAAGTATAATTATGCATGCAATTACGTCCATTAATGTTATGCCATCATTTGGGGTAAAATAATAAATGGTAAACATTTCAAAATATGGAGGGGCGGGTATAATTATCATGGATAAGCCTAGTATTATTATGGTAACGGCAATTGCTATCAATACTAAATTTTTTACTCTTTTGGCTCTCAAATATTTCCCCGCTACCTTACTGTCTATTTTGTTGGATAACAATAGCGTAGTAAATTCCTCTAACAGTTCTTCGCGCGATGCATCCTCTTTTTCATCTATTACCTTAAACGCGTCAATCGCATCAGCTTCCCCTGCACAGTTTTGCAGCGCACTGTCCAACTTTTGCTGAAAATGTTTTAACTTCTCGTCTTTAAACTGGTGGCCCGCCAGCAACGCCGCAACCTC
>Ga0247814_10000137_pt1 | contig 70860 bp, 71 predicted proteins | sample UWRJL179409R1_FD_179947 | JGI IMG/M metagenome (GOLD analysis project Ga0247814, IMG submission 179947) | Plant litter microbial communities from Arlington Agricultural Research Station in Wisconsin, United States - UWRJ-L179-409R-1 | ecosystem: Environmental > Terrestrial > Plant litter >... | reverse complement strand
CCTTACATTGATTCCGTTCCCTTGTAGGATGATGATTTTTTTATCTCTCGGCAAGCCAAGTTCTTGTCTGTTTTTTTTTATTGGCGGGTGATACCGGTATGGCATATTTCTCAATACCATAAACGGTACGCCGTAGCGTTCATAAAAAATATCCGCGATGGACCGGTTTACCGTGATGCAATATTTCAGCTTGGGAACGATGCATTTTTCTAGTGCCAACCAAGTTTTTTTTGCAAAGGAATTATTTTCGAGTTCAGGCACTTCGGTAAACAGTTCATGGCTGTCGTAAATTAATGTGGAGCCTTTGATTTTGGATGCCAAAAAATTAGCTAATAAAGTATCCAAATCATTGGAAACTAAAATGTCTGCTCTATGGAATAGTAGATAAAAAAATAACCTGAAATTATATTCCGCATAAAAAATGGCATTGCGACTAAACCATAATTTCATCCGGTGCATCGCATATTTTTCTTTGGATAGGGTAGGGCTATGTGGTAATTTACGGCCTATGAATGTAACGTCATAACCCAAATCAACCAACATGTCGCATAGCCGTTTCACACGGTTATCGGTCGCCAAATCGTTGGTTACGGAAACAATGGCCTTCTTGCGTTTCATACTCGTCACTTAGACAAAGATGCGGAAAAGAATCAAGATAAAGGATGGTTAGGGAGTAGGCAAGTAGTAGCAACCAGAATGTCGTCGTGAAGTGAAGCATGACGGCTAACGAAAACCTGTTAAAACTCAAAATTCTCACTTCCTGTAGATATTAATCAATGATCATGATTGACAGATAACCAAAAACAAAAACCCCGAATCATTGATTCGGGGTCTGTTATATTTTGAGTATGAAATACTAATTACTTAGTTACTTCAATCACACAATATTTAGATGCTTTCCAGAAAGATGCAGCGTCTTTGATGACAAGTTTGGCACCCGTCAATTCATAAGAGGCCGCTGGATGGCTTGACAATAATTTTGCTTTCTTGGCATTGATGGAGATCTCAGATGTTTGTCTGGAATCGATTTTGGTAAAGTAATTAGAATTGAAATCTAATTTTTTACCACCTTTTGGTCCGCTAAAAGTACCGGCATTACTCAAGACCCCGTTACTTACCAATTCTTTTTTGGTACCTACCGCATAATAAACCTCATTCAATTGGTTATCTTTTTCGGTCAATTGCTCAGTTTTTACTTTCGTATCCGTATTCAATGAATCCAGGTTTCTGTTCAATCCTTCTACTTGATAATTCAATGCGATCAACTTCTCGTTCAATGCAGTAATTTCAGCATTTTTCTCCTCGATGGATTGGTTCAGGCGCTCAATCGTTTTTTCAAATTCGCCGATTTTAAAGTTGGATTTTTTCAACTTCTTCTGCAAATCTGATAACTGCGTCTTATTTTTCTCCATCAATTCGTTGATGCTTTGGATTTCAGCCTCGATACGGGTTTTGGCATCGCCACCCAATTCGGCACTGTTTTTCACTTCACCTGAGTTTAGTGCACGCTCTTTTTGCTGAACAGCCAACAAATTTTCCTCGATTTCATTAAACGATTTCATGAAATCATTCACGCTTTCGTCTCTTTCCGTGAGATCCTTTTTAAGGACTTCATTCTCGGCCTTCAATTTTTCCATTTCCTCGTTATTGCCTCCGCAAGAAGCCAAAAACATACCTGCCGAAAGCAGAACGATTACTGATAGATGTTTGCGAATCATATGTGTTGCTTGGTTTAATTACTTATTCTTCAACCGCAGAGCAGTTGTAGCCGGCCTTAATCAAATCAGTCTGGAATTTTTGTCTTTCGTCACGATCCCTTGAGCAAAGTTCCTGCGGGTCGTCACCATTGGCAATGGTAGTACACGTTACGCATATATTTTCTTTACAAGAAACCATCGTGAGCAAGAGCAAACCTGTGGCGAATAAACCTAATTTTCTCATTTTATTTTATGTTTAAAAGACAAAGTTAAATTTTTACGCGGCTTGCAACCACTCTTATCCAGTTTATTTGAAAAATTTCGGTTAACAATAAATTAACAAAGTCTGTGCCAAGTTATGGGAGGAAGATGCTTTTATATTGGATTTATCAGTCTTGTTTTTCTAAATTGCTGATAAAGTATACACTAAAAAGGGTAGTTGATGGCGAAATTCCAAACAATGCTCTTGAATTTTAGGTAAGGGACCACCCAACGGTTAGGCGTAGGAACGATGGTGGGATCATATAAAGGGATACCCGGGTCTACCCTGAAAATAAAAAATCCTAAATTGATCCGTACACCTATGCCGGCTCCCAATGCAATCTCATTGTGGAAACGTTTGATGTTGAATTCGGCTCCTGGACGGTTTGGGTCTTTGTTTAATGCCCAGATATTTCCGGCATCCACAAAAAATCCGAGTTCTATTTGTTTAATGATGGTCAAACGATATTCGGCCTGAAGCAGCATTTTTAAATCGGCAAACTGGTCAAAAATAAAGCCGGTTCCTTGGTTATAAGAACCTGGTCCCAGTCTCCTTGCCCGCCATCCACGCATATCGGTGGCGCCACCCGCAGAAAAACTTTTCTCAAAAGGCATACTGCGCGAATTTAGGTAAGGTACGCCTACGCCTATAAGTCCACGGAAAGCCAATGTATGTGTTTGGTTGAATACGAAGTATCCCCTAAAATCAGGTTCTACCCGGATAAATTGGGCAAATGGCGTATTGAGGATTGTGTACCTATCAGATTGATCCTTGTCAAATTTAGAGGCGAGGGCAACCAGATATAACAAGTTTCCGCCGATTTGTGCATTACCGCGGAAAGAGAAAAACCGTCCATTTTTATTTTCCACAAAGTTTGAATATGTATAGGAATACACGTTATGGAACAGGATATGGTCGCTAAAGCTATTACGGAGGAAAAGGTCGTTCGATGCATTGATGGCATTCTCGAACAGGGTCGATTTTTGTACGCGGATCACACTGAATTCCAATGGCACGTACCGGTGGAATTTTTGTTTTGTTTCCTGCCATTCGTATCCGAAGGAGAAAGTGGAAATAAAACGGTTATAGTCGGGCCTGGTTTGGTAGGCATTGTTTACACGGATATTTGTGAAGGGAGAGTTTCGTTTGGAATACTTTTTTATCTTAAACGGCAGCAAAAATTTGGGTACACGGATAGAAATCTCGTTACCGAGCTCCAATGTATTGAATAAACTGAGCAAGCTGAATTGGTTATCATCGCTTATCCTCTGTGATTCCGCACGCCCAAATATCTTGAACTCGAAGTTTTCGGAGCCCATGAATGCATTACGGTTTCTGTACGAAAAGTTACTCTCCAATCCTGGATAGGTCCCTGTGGTCGTGCCCTGAAAATCTATTCCGAAACTTTGCTTCTGTGCGGGTGTTAAGACAATTCTACAGTCTAATATATCCACGCCGTCTTGGGTCCCCATGTAGGTAAACTCAATGGAGATATTCCGGAAACTGCGAAGGTTCGAGAGGTTTCTATAGGTGATGTCGTTATCGTCTGTATTATAATAATTGCCTTTTTCTAGGATGATTTGCTGGGCAATGATTTGTGGTTTCATGGTCATCTTGCCCCTGTGCGGAAAATAAAATCCTCCGTAAGGGATGGTATCCACAAAAGGTTTTGTATTGCCGGGGTAATAATCCGGGTCCACATATATGTTGCGGACCATGGCTGGCCTATGCTCTGTTATATTGACCAATGAGTCGCCCACCTTGATGTTGAAATCGGGGTCGTTAAACTGCATCGTTACATCTACCTGATGGTCACCCGCCCCCGTATCGGCCACAAATTCAATATATTCCTTGTTGAAGAAATAATAACCTTTTTTTCTGAGGTATTTGGTGAGCCTGTCCCGTTCTTCTTCTAGCTTATCTAAATCAAATTTATCGCCTTCCTTTAGGATGGTGTACTTTTTATAGTTGGTCGTCAATGTCTTTAGCCGCTCATTTTCCAGTTTGATGTCTACTTTTCTTAAATTATAGGGTTGGTTTCTGTTAACAATATAATACACTTTGGCTTTACGTTTCTTTTTCAATACCACGGAATCCCTGACTTCGCCATGGAAATATCCTTTATTGAATAAATAAAGTTCTAAGTTTTTTACCGATTGTTTGGTTTCGTTTTCCTGGAATAGCGCGGGTGGCTCCCCAAACTTAAAAAAACGCTCGGCCAACGTAGAGCGTTGTTTCAGGCGAGGCTTTTTTCCTTCTGAAATCCGGATTTCGTTTTTTGCATCCCGTGCGCTATCTAGGAAGGCACGTCGGGAGTGCATTTTTTCTTGGTCGACCAAATTATATATATGCAAACGCAATCTCCAGATGCCGGCTAACTTTTTATTGGGTTTGGTCAAAATATAATCTTTGATATCGTCATCAGCCTTATATTTCCCCTCTTGCAGTACTTTATTCTTCACCAACAGATAATCTTCCTTCCCCGCTTTCTTTAGCGGATTGCACCCCGCCGTAATCAAGGCGGCCGCCGAGGCAAGCATAAAGAGGACTTTAAATCTGTTCATAAACACGCAAAGTTAACATGTGAAGTGGGTGTTACGAAATTTGTCTGTTAAATTTGTCGCATGCAGCTATCGCAATCCATCAAAAAATTCATCCATGCCTTGGGGCAAAAAAAATATCGCGACGAACAAAAGCTGTTTGTGGCCGAAGGCGAAAAAGTGATTGCCGACATTATGGAAAGTGGCGCCATACCTAAATACGTGGTATACGAATCAAGCCGTAACCGGACTTTACATTTTCCTTCGGCGACCAAGCAATATGAATGCGACGCCAAGGAAATGCAATTTATCAGCACCATGTCCACCGCACCCGGCGTATTGGCGGTTTTCCCACAATGGGGAATCGATGCATCGGTATGGGAAGCTGCACACCCGCGTTGGCTCATTGCCGACGGTATCAAGGATCCCGGGAACATGGGTACACTCATCCGTACGGCGCATTGGTTCGGTGTCCAGGCCGTCATCTGCATCAATTCCTGCGTTGAATTGTATAATCCCAAAACGGTACAGAGCACTATGGGTTCGTTGGGGAAAATTCCCGTCATCTATGTTGCTGCCGAAGAATTTTTCAATCGATTCTCAGGTAAGACAATCTTTTATGGTGCCGATCTAAAAGGGGAGAAGCTGAATAAGTTTGAACCACAGAAAACCTTTGCGTTGATTATAGGCAGTGAATCGCATGGCTTGTCCGAAATGGCATCAAAACATATCTCCCAAAAAATATTCATTCCCGAATATGATGAGAAAAACCGCCCGGAGTCTTTGAATGCCGCGGTCTCGGCCGGTATCATACTTTCGCGCATAGCGGCCGAATAAAAGCATAGGCATTGCCTTATTTTATTCGTAATTTTGCACCCGATTTTATCATAAATTACCATGTCAGAATTCAAATTACATACGATAGAGGAAGCCATTGAGGACATCAAAAAAGGAAAAGTAATCATCGTGGTGGATGACGAAGACCGTGAAAACGAAGGCGATTTTATCACAGCAGCCAGAAACGTAACGCCGGAAGTCATCAATTTTATGGCCACACACGGGCGTGGATTGATTTGCGCCCCGTTGGTGGAGGACCGCTGCGATGAATTGGGCCTTGAGTTGATGGTGAACGACAATAATTCACTGCATGCCACACCGTTCACTGTTTCGATTGATTTAATTGGTGACGGCTGTACCACCGGTATTTCCGTACATGACCGAGCCAAAACCATCCAAGCTTTGATAAATCCGCTTACGAAGTTCGAAGATTTTGCTAAACCGGGACACATTTTTCCATTACGAGCCAAAAGGGGAGGCGTTCTCCGCAGAACAGGCCATACCGAGGCTACCATCGATATTTCACGTTTGGCAGGTTTTGAGCCGGCGGGTGTTTTGGTGGAAATCATGAACGAAGACGGTACCATGGCCCGTTTACCGGAATTGATGAAGATTTCGGAACGTTTCGATTTGAAAATCATTTCCATCGCAGATCTGGTGGCCTACCGCATGCGTCACGAAACCCTCATCCGCAAAGAGGAAATCGTTCAGATGCCTACCGAATTTGGTGATTTTGAATTACATGCATACGAGCAAAAAACAACAGGTGATGTACACATGGCCTTGGTAAAAGGTTCGTGGCAAGAGGGCGAGCCTGTGATGGTTCGCGTACACTCATCCTGTGCTACGGGCGACATTTTTGGCTCATGCCGTTGCGATTGTGGCCCACAGCTTCATAAAGCCATGCAGTTGGTAGAGAAAGAAGGTAAAGGTGTTATCCTTTATATGAACCAAGAAGGTAGAGGCATCGGCTTGTTGAATAAGTTGAAAGCCTATAAACTGCAGGAGCAAGGTTTTGATACTGTAGAAGCCAACGAAAAACTCGGTTTCTCCATGGATGACCGCGATTATGGCGTAGGGGCACAAATTCTCAATGATTTGGGTATTTCGAAAATACGTTTGTTGACGAATAACCCGACCAAGCGTATCGGCCTTGTAGGCTACGGATTGGAGATCGTGGAAAATCTTCCGATTGAAATTGAAGCCAACAGCCACAACCGTTTTTATCTGCAAACCAAAAAAGATAAAATGGGGCACGACCTCAGAAACCTATAACCGGCCGATAACATACAGAATTTGTACATGTCGTCGTTTTTCTATTTCAGTTACATTTGATCAAAATCCACGTACTGTAAATGTTCTCATTATTTAAGAAAGAATTGACCGGCTTTTTGGGTTCGCTGCTCGGTTACATCGTCATCTGCGTTTTCTTGGTCGCCAATGGTTTGGTGCTTTGGGTTGTCCCCAATTCCAACGTACTGGATTTCGGTTATGCCACCATCGATCCGTTATTCATTAACGCACCTTATGTTTTTCTTTTACTTATCCCGGCCATTACCATGCGTACCTTTGCCGAAGAAAAAAAGGCAGGTACCATAGAGACTCTTTTCACCAAGCCCATCAGCGATATTAAGATTATTTTGGCCAAGTATTTCGCATCGTTGGTGCTGGTTATTTTAAGTCTGTTGCCCACTTTACTGTATGTGTATACCGTGGGTAATTTGGCTAATCCTAAGTGGGACATGGATTTCGGTGCCATCTGGGGTTCTTATATTGGGCTGTTATTTTTGGGCTCGGTATATATCTCAGTAGGCATTTTTTCATCGTCACTGACGGATAATCAAATCATCTCGTTCATTTACTCTGTATGCATTTGCCTCTTCCTTACCTTTGGGTTGAGTGAACTGGCCAATTTTAGTTCGGTACGTTTTATCGATCTATTGATCTTGAAATTAGGCTTGGCAGAGCACTATAATTCCATCAGTCGTGGTGTGATTGATTCTCGGGACGTAGTATATTTTGTGGGAGCCAATGTATTGTTCCTCAGTTTGGCAAACTTAATCTTACAGCGCAGAAAATGGTAGATAGGAAATCAGCATCGGCCAAAGCGGGCAGAAAAGCCGGACGCAGATGGGACATAACCGTTTTTCTCATCATTGCTGCGGTCATCGTATCGGTAAATTATATCAGTTCGGTCAAGTTTTATCGTGTTGACTTAACGGCTGAAAACAGATTTTCGTTAAGCGATAGCACCAAAGCCATCCTAGAAGATTTGGATGATGTCGTATATGTGCAATGTTATTTGGAAGGCGATAATTTTCCGGCCGGAATTAAACGTTTGCGTAACGAAACACGTGAATTATTAAATGAATTCAGGGCTTACGGTGGAACTAATTTCGAATACGAGTTCATTGATCCGTTTAGCGATCCGGATAAGGCCTCACAGCAAAAAATGATCCGTCAGTTGGTGGAGGACGGTTTGCAGCCAACCAATCTTCAAAATCAGGAAGAAGAAGGTTCGCAGCAGTTATTGATTTTTCCGGGAGCACTGGTCACCTACAAGGGAAGAACCGTATCCGTAGAATTGCTGCGTAGCCAAGTAAATCGCCAACAGGAAATCGTATTGAATGAAAGTATCGAAAGTTTGGAATACGAATTTTCTAGGGCTATCTATATTTTGACGGTAGGTACCACGAGAAAAAACGTTTCTTTTACCGTGGGCCATGGTGAAATTGCGGGGCCGGCCGTCAGCGATTTTGGTATGGATTTAAGCCGTCTTTATAATGTAAAAGGCGTTCAGGTAACCAGTGACCTGAAATCCATTCCCATGGAAACACAATTACTGATCGTTGCCAAGCCGACCATGCCTTTCAACGAAGGTGAAAAATTCGTACTCGATCAATTTGTGATGCGTGGCGGCAGAATTTTATGGCTGATCGATAATGTGGCGTCATCCATGGATAGTTTGGCCCGATCCCAATCAGGCATAACTGTTGGTTTGCCCTTGCAGTTGAATTTGGATGATTTGCTTTTCCGTTATGGTGCCCGCTTAAACTACGAAGTCGTGCTCGATGCTCAATCAGGCTCTATCCCGCTTGTGGTGGGAATGTACGGAAACCAGCCACAGACGGAACTGAAGCCATGGTATTACTTTCCGGTGGTCACGCCAGATTCCAAAAATATAATCGTAGATAAACTTCCGAACTTACGTCTGGAATTTGTGGGTACGCTGGATACCGTGAAGGCGGAAGGCATCCAAAAAACGGTATTGTTACACTCTTCCGATTTATCAAAATCATTGATGGCGCCTATTCGTATTGCCTTAAATATGGTAGATCAGCCGGTGAACGCGGAATCGTTCAACAAAAAGAAATTGCCTTTATCCGTGTTGTTGGAGGGTAAATTTACTTCGGCATTCGCCAACCGTATCGTGGCAAAAAAAGATTTGGAAGCGGGCTTGGAATTCAAGGAAAAAAGTGAACAGACCAAAATGATTGTTTTGGCTGATGGAGATATTATCCGTAATCGTTTCAATGCGCGAGAAGGTTCGCCATATCCATTGGGTTTCGATCCCAAAAGCGGTGAATATAATCCGGCCAACAAGACATTTTTGCTCAATTGCGTGAATTATCTCATGGATGACGGCTGGTTAATTCCCTTGCGGACCAAGCAATTTAAAGTAAGGCTACTGGATAAAAAGAAAGTACAACAGGAAGCATTCCAGTGGAAATTGGTCAACATGGTTATTCCTATCACCATCACTATTTTGTTGGGATTGATTTTTATGCAGATTAGAAAATATCGATACGGACGAAAATAGATTTGTGACATGAAGAAAAAAAACATCATCATCATTGTGGTTTTTGTGCTCTCTCTCGGAGGTGCGCTTGCCGTATTTTTTTCCAAAACAAACGGGACCATAAAGCCTGAATTGAAAAATTTTGCAGTGGAAGATACTTCCGGTGTCGACAAAATATTTTTGGCGGATAAGAGTTCTCACCAAGTGACACTGACCAAAGAAAATAATGTTTGGAAAGTAAACGGAAAATACTACGCCCGGAAGGATATGATCGATAATCTGATGGATGTGATCCGCCGGATAACGGTTCGCTCGATCGTCGCCAAATCTGCACAGGAAAGTATCATCAAGAGAATGGCTACCGGTTCTATCAAAGTAGAGATATATAAAAAGGGAGAGCTTTTCAAGATATACTACGTGGGCTCCGGCACACAGGATAATATGGGTTCTTTTATGCTACTGGAGAATTCTTCCGCTCCATTTATTTGCTTCTTGCCTGGTCATCATGGAACCGTTACCAATTTTTATATGCCGTTGGAGAATGAATGGCGAGACCGTGTCATTTTCAGGTATGGGTTTCAGGACATGAAATCTGTAACGGTGGAATATCCGTCAGATCCGGCCAATAATTTTACCATCGATATTGAAAGCGATAATTCACTCAGACTTCGTTCCGGAACTACGGGCAATTACCTTCCATCCTTTGATACATCCAAAGTAAAAGCATACTTGCTCGAATTTAAGAATGTTGCATTCGAAGATTTTACATCGGTATCTAGGGAAAAAATGGATTCGGTAAGGTTGAAATATCACTTGTTCACGATTTCTATCAAAGAGAGAAAGTCGGGGACAGTAAAATCGGTGAAAGCATATAAATTACCTTTGCGCTCAGGAACAACGGATGATTATGGCAGACTCATCTATTTTGATGAGGACCGTATGTATGGGGAAGTATCGGGTATAGAAGAACAAGTGATTCTACAGTATCTAACTTTTGACCGCATTGCGGTGCCGCTATTGTTTTTTGCGCCCAAGCAAAGGAGGTAATACCCTTAAATTTCAGAAGTAATTAACAAGCCCACTTTTCCTGTGGGAAGAATGATATATTTGTCGTAAGCAAACAATTTATGAATTTTGTAGTCCAAAGTAAAAGCCTGTTGCAGCAATTGCAAACCGTGGGCGGAGTGATAGCGGGTAACAGTACCTTGCCAATTTTGAGCGATTTCCTTTTTGAGATAAAAGATGGCATATTGACCATTACAGGTTCTGATTTGGAAACTACCATCAGTGCTTCTATGCCCGTTAATGCCAACGAAAATGGACGTGTAGCGATCGGCGCCAAAATGCTGACGGACGCATTAAAAACATTTCCGGACCAACCTTTGACTTTCTCCATCCAGGACGACCAACATTCCGTATCGGTAACCAGTGAAACGGGACGTTTCAAAGTTTCTGGTCACGATCCTTCCGAATTTCCAAAATTGCCGGAGGTTTCCGCCACGGCCGAAGTGTCGATTGATTCTTCCGTGTTGAGTGTTGCCGTCCATAAAACAATATTTGCCACCGGTAACGACGATTTACGCCCCGTGATGTCGGGCGTGTTGTTTGAAATCGGCGGAGATCGCTCCAATTTTGTGGCTACCGATGCACACAAATTGGTTCGTTACAGCCGTTTCGATATTAAGTCTGATGTAGTTCAGTCCATCATCATTCCTAAAAAACCGTTGAACGTACTCAAGAATATCTTGTTGAGCTTTGATTCGCCGGTGCGGGTTCAGTTTAACTCGCAAAACATTATTTTCTCTTTTGAGAACATTACGGTAACCAGCCGTTTGATAGATGGGAAATATCCGAATTATGAAGCTGTAATTCCTAAGGAAAATCCCAATATGTTAACGGTGGACCGCAGCGGATTCTTGAATACCATCCGTCGTGTGTCTTTGTTCTCCAACAAAACCACTTACCAAATCCGTCTGAAGGTTTCGGGAAGCCAATTACACATCAGCGCCGAAGATTTAGATTTCAGCAACGAAGCGGCGGAAACATTGCCATGCAGCTATTCCGGGGAAGATATGGAAATCGGCTTCAACAGCAAATTTCTGATGGAAATGCTCAGCAATATGGACAGTGATACAGTCACCATCCATATGTCGGCGCCTAATCGTGCCGGTATCTTGGTTCCTGCCGAAAAAGCAGACGAAAACGAAGATATCATGATGTTGGTGATGCCCATCATGTTGAATAACTAAGATTTTATTTCATTTTTTATATCAAAAGAGCGGTGGAAACATCGCTCTTTTTTGTTGTATTCTAGTCTATTTACTTACTATGTAAATTTTGCTGTATTTGATCGGAATAACTTCATTTCCTTCAAAATTCACAACCCCATATAGACCATCTTTTATTACGGTTACCAATCTTTGCTTTTCAAGAAAATCAACAAACTCGTCGTATTTGGCAGGAACAACTACCTTAGCGTCTTTATCGGCGATACCCTTTTTATCATTTTCAACGATTAGTTTATAGTTATCGCTATTATAAAATTGGTTTAAGGTTAGCAAATCAAATGATTCACCCATAAAATAACGCGATTCCTTGGGGTCGTAAGGAATGTTTATTTGAATACCGTTGGTATCGATCATAGCAATTTTTCCGTCAACTTCTGCGGCTGCCATATCATTATAAAAAGAACTGATATTGTCGTAAGTATGATTTATTTTTAGCTGCCCTGCCTTATCATAAAATCCCCATTTGCCATTTATTTTTATCCCGACCCGATTTACATTTTTCAGTGGATCCCTGATTTCTTGCACGTCTTTTATTCCTAACGGTTGCCCGTTGGAATAAAAAATATCGCAATATTTAGTGGTTTTGTTTTTTACGACTATCCAGTTCCATCTAGTACTATATGCCCAATCTACAGGATTGTTGAATATACGTTTCCCGGTTTGGTCAAAAATGTCATACTTCGTTTCAGAATCTACTTTCTTTTCGGCACTATATATAACGAAGTCTGATTGTGCATGTACAGCACAAGGCAAAGTAACAACCAGTGTAACAATAATGGTATAAAAGACATTTTTCATATTTTTCAATTGTTGACTATAGTTAATAATATTATTCCATGTTCGCTTATCGAGATGCCTCTATGATATCATCAAATGGATTTGGATAAAAACTATATCAATCCCTGTGCCTTAAACGTCAAATATTTATTAATGGCATTTACCGTCAGATGCTCCGGCTCGGTGAGTAAGGAATAGATTCCGTATGCCGATAATTCTTTTACGATTTGCCTTTTTTCGAAATCAAATTTTTCGGCTACCGTTTTTTCATATACTTTTTCCGACGAATCAGCCGGTTGCTCCAAAAATGTCCTCAATTCCGTATTCACGAAGAACACAACACACAGCAAGTGTTTATCCGCGATCCGGCGCAAATAGGGGAGTTGTCTCCTCACGGAGGAAAGGCTTTCAAAATTTGTATACAACAAAATCAGGCTCCGTTGGTTAATCTGGCGCCTCACGGTGATATATAACTCCTCGAAATTGCTCTCCAGATAGCCAGTCTTCTGTTTATAGAGAAGTTCCATGATCTTGTTGATCTGTCCGGTTTTCCTGTCGGCAGTGAGCACGGATTCCGTTTTGTGCGAAAATGTGATGATGCCCGCCTTGTCAAACTTTTGGATGGCGGTGTTTGACAGCACCAAAGCAGAATTGATGGAATAATCCAGCAGGCTAAGTCCGTTGAAGGGCATTCGCATGGTTCTGCCCATGTCGATGATGTTATATACGGGTTGTGCACGCTCATCGATGTATTGGTTTACCATCAGCGAGTTTTTCTTGGCCGTGGCTTTCCAGTTTATGGTACGGATATCATCACCTTGAACGTATTCCTTGATTTTTTCAAACTCGGTATTATTGCCCAGTCTCCGAATCTTTTTCACTCCATACATCGTCAGTTTGTTGCTGATGGCCAGAAACTCATATTTTCTCATCTGCATAAATGATGGATATACGGCTACCTTTTTATCTCCTTCAAAATGTATTCTTCTGGCAATAAAACCAATGGATGATGATACAAACACATGGATAAATCCAAAAGAGTACTCGCCTCTTTTTACGGGTCTAAGTGAGTATTTGATAATTTTGGTTTCTCCGGGTTGTGCCGTTAACCTAAAATTTACGTCACGCTTTTGGAATTGGTGCGGTATTTCATCTATAACCGAAACATTAACCAAAAAAGGGTAGTGGTGAGTGAGATAGATTTCTATTTCATTTTCATCACCATTGGAAAATTTATCGCTGGTGATCCGCCGGGATTCCAATGGCGATTTGATACGATATAACATCAATATGTCTACCGATGTCACCAATACAAAAATAACCAGCAAAACCATCGCAATGGTATACATAAAAGGAACAAATAATCCGCATACACTCAACATGGCTAAGCATGCGCCGATGATGAAAAAAAGAGGGTTGAAAAAGATGGATGATATGAATTGTCTGATGCTTTTCACGATGCCCGTTGCATTTTTCCAAAGATGGATAAAATTCCCTGAATCCTGGAAAAAACGAACAATTTATCTATAAAAAAAGCCCTTCACATAGTGAAGGGCTTCTCTCGGAAAATATTCCAATATTATTGTTCCCAAAGGTCGTGCTCGAAATTTCTGATTTTATCTTTGATATCCTCAGATTCCAATAACGCCTCAAGACCATTTTTCATATAATCTTCGATTCGACGATCATATACGTTGTCTTCCTTATGGATGTATGAAGCAAACATACGTTTCATGAAAATGTCATCATAAGTAACCTGCTGACCGATGTTGTTGAAACGGTTGTAGATTTCCTCATTGGCAATTACGCGACGGAACTCTGGAAAATAAATCCAGAACATATCTTGGTAACCTCTGAACTCGCCCGTTTGTGGGTCAAGACGTTCGCGAACCGGGCAAATGGCCACGATACGAACTTCCATCACCGAACGTTGCTTGTCAAAGAACCAATCTTCCTTCACCTTGAACTTTTTGATGGTGGTAACATCCAACGTTTTAATGATGGTTGTATCATACTCATCATAAGGTGGATCAGGCCTTTGTTGCGTTTTGTTGATAGTATCTGCACCAATACCAGCTACTTCAGATAAAGTCATCTTGATCTTAAAATCATCATACATCGGATCGTAAGCGGCTACCGTTTTATCCTTCAAAATCGCATCCATCATGATGGTGATCATGTTTTTTCTGCCATTTGTAGGTTCTTGCGGATAATAGAAGAACTGGTTCATCTTTTCACGCAGGTCAATAGTACGCCAAATCCTTCTGTGCCACATCACATCCGCTTCGCGAACTGATGCATATGGAACGACACGACGAGTAGGGGTGTGTACCTTTTCGTAGATGCCATCTTCCGGTTCCAATACCTGGGCTTTGGCTTGAGGTAAGATGCTCAATACACAAACACACAGGGCGATGATGATTTTTGTAAGCTTCATAATTCTTAAAATTAACGAATTGTATATACCGCTGATGAAGTTCTAACTGTTCCGTCAGGCATGTTTACTTTGATGTTGTCAAAGTATAATTTTTTGCCTTTCGGGATTTTTTTCATCATACGAGCTGTTTCATCCGGGATTTGGTTACCGCTACAAACTTTTTCGTAAATGGAACCCGTTCCTGGATCAAATGAAACCGTGAATCCTCTGATTACCGCGTACACGTTAAAGTCAAAGTCTTCCAACATCGGAATCAATGCACCACCGGAAGTCGCTTCCACGATAGACATCACATCATTATTCTTTTTGTTGGAGAATTTGATGGTTGGATCAGGAATACGTTTTACGCGGAACTTGGCAGCACCCATGTTTTGGGTTGTACCATCAGTTTTTTTAATGCTCACGCTGATGGAAGCTTCTTTGCCTTCACCCGGTTGAACGATGTATTTACCGCCACCGGAAGGTTTGAAAGATTTACAACCAGTACAGTTTGCCGTAATTTGGGTTGGGGCCACACCGGGTACACCTACAGTGATCGGATTGTCCAAACCACGGTAGAATACGTTCATTTGGTCAGGTGTTACCTGCATCATCGGTTTAGCAACTTGGTATTTGGTTTCAAATTCCCTGTCTTTTACTTGACCACTAATTGGATCTTTCACTCTAATTACACCAGATACCGTTTTTTCGCCCTCGCCAGATGCCTGAACCTTGTACAAACCTCTACCGTCTTGAAATTCTGTAACGTTACTTCCGTTTACAATGATTTCTGGTTTTTCGGTTGTATTATAAGCTGCCAAAAAGATGTCAGCCTCAAAGTTATTCCCAGCAAATACAACATTAGATTTAGGAATGATGGCTGCTTCAATCGCATCAAATTTGTATGAGCTTGCGCTAATTTTTGCATATTGATATCTAACCATTTGACCTTCTGCATCACGAACGTTGTTTTGCCACTTTGTTAATTCTGTTAACGCTGCGGGAACAGGTAAATGATAGAAATAAAACATTTCCCATGATTCTAGTGGTGCGTTCGGATCATCCTTATGTTTGAAACTTTTAACAGGATCTGTTTGTAAGTTGAAGTTAAAGTCTTTAGCATCCTTGGTATCAAGCAAAAATTCTTTGCTCAATAAACGATCTCTAAAGTCACCCAGCATCTTTTTCAATTTGGGTGCTGCTCCTTCTCCTCTTTGGATTTTACCCTCATCATCCGTTCCAAAAATACGTGTAGGTATATCATAATCCTCCAGCTTAGTTAAGTCCTTGGCTGTCATATTATTAGATAGAACCTCTTCTTTGGTCATTCCTTCAGCTTCTGCAATAATTTCAGCCTTGATTTGATCGATTTCTAATACGATTTCGTCAGCTAATTTTTTTGCTAATTGTGCTTTTTCATAGTAGGGCTTGATTCTTGCATAATCTTCTTTGTATATAGCCTTTTGTTGATCAAAGTCGCTATAAATACGATTATTGTTAGACTCAATGTTTGACTTCTGAATAAGCATACCTTCATTTACCACGACGAAGGCGTCTAGGATCTCTTTTGACACGTTGAGTGCCAAGAGAGCGGTTAACACGAGGTACATCATGTTAATCATTTTCTGACGTGGTGAACCTCCTCCAGCCATTTCTTAATCTCCTTTATTTAGTGGATAATAATATTAAGCTGGACGTACATTCATTGCAGTCAGCATGTTGCCATAAACATTGTTCAAGGCAGACAAGTTATCGCCTAATTTGGCAATCTCAACTTTGTAACGTTTTGTATCTTCTACAGAAGCGCCCAAATTGTTCAACAGCTCGGCAATGTTTCCATAAACCTGGGCCGTAGCTTGAAGGTAATCTTGAGAACCTTGTAATTGCAATTCGTATACACTGTTCAAGGCAGATAAGTTTTTGGATACGCGTTGCAATTGCTCACCATAACTTTGTCCGTCTGAATTTGACACGCTCAAGCCAGTTAATGACTCAGCTGCTTTTACGTAAGAATCAGATAATTTTGAAACGGTAACGCTTGCATTGCTTACGCTTTTCACATATTCGTCGGTAGCTAAGCTAGCTCCTGAAATATCAGCCAATTGACTGGTATTGTCACCCAAACGTTTGATGCTAGAACCCAAACTTTCCAATAATTCAGGACCAATTTTGGCTTCTGCCAACATTTTGTCTAATTCCTGAGTCACCGAATCTTTTAATACAATACTACCTACCGCATTGCCACCGCCGCCTCTGCCGCTTCCAACTTGCGCTGTTCCGTCTGCTGATAAGCCTGCTAATTCAGGGTATACCAATGTCCAGTCCAAATCTTCGTGTGGTGGATCGAATGCCGAGAAGGCGAAAATCACAGCCTCTACAGACAAACCAACGATTAGCATTTGGTTGGCTCCAGGCCAGTGCATGATTTTAAACATCGCACCTACGATTACAATTGCTGCCCCCATCCCGTAGATGAAGTTCATTACGATTTTTCCCTTTTTAGTGTGCAGGAATTTCATACGCTCTTCTGTTGTTTACTTTTTGTTATTGATTTTTGTTTACTCCCGAGGCTAAATTACTGTGTTTTCATATCCAACAAAGGGCTGAAATGCAGTTTTTACTTAAAAAATTAAAAAATAGAAAGGTGATGGGGAAGTCGTTCGCAATGAGGCTATTTGTAATCTTCTTTGGCCCTACCCATAAATGTTTGTACACAACGGAAGCCAATATAACTCTTGGACGAATCTTGATATTCGTAAGCCCTGGATGATACTTGTAAGTAGAAACCAATATCTTTCCATGAACCACCGCGGATTACCTTTCTACGAAGGGCTGGTACACCGCCATCGGCCGCATCTTTTGCTTCGTAATATAAATCCGGGTTCAAGTCATGAGAAAAGCTGTAAGATGATTCCTCGAATGCATCGCGGCACCACTCTGATACGTTACCGGCCATACAATATAAACCGTAGTTGTTCGGATTATAGGAAATGGCTGGTACGGTATGGAAACCTCCGTCATCGATGTAGTTACCGCGCAATGGTTTAAAGTTACCTAAGAAACAACCTTTGGAGTTACGGATATATGGACCACCCCAAGGATACGGACTTAAGTCAAGACCACCACGAGCGGCGTATTCCCACTCAGCTTCGGTTGGTAAACGGAAATCATGAACCGGGAAATCTCCACGGTATTCAAGAAAAGAGTTCATCAAATTTGTTCTCCAAATTGAGAATGCATTGGCTTGTTTCCAATTGATACCTACCACTGGGTAATCGTCATAAGCCGGGTGCCAAAAATACATTTTGCTCATAGGCTCATTGTAAGAGTAGGTGAAGTCTGCGATCCAAACCAATGTATCTGGATAGATGGCCACCTTATCTTTACGGATGAACGATGAACGGTCTTTCAATCCTTGCGGACGATTATTGGCAGCCGCTTTGAAATCGATCCAGTAATAATCGTAAATCAATTTACGTGTATCGATTTCGCGTCTTCCATAAAAGCGCTCGTTTGGCTGGTAATACATTTCCTCTAGGATTTCTGCTTGTTCAGCATCGTCCCACCGGATTTTTGATCTATAATTTAATGTTGGTGGATCAGGCACACCTACGGCGATTTGCCAATCTTCATATTCTTCTTCTGCGATAAAGAACTCCGCATCCAAACCATTGTCACCTAATAAGCGACGAGCCATTGAATCTTTTACGTATTCAACAAATTGACGGTACTCATTGTTTGTGATTTCAGTCTGATCCATATAAAAGGCCTGAACTGACACTGTTTTTGATTGCGCCGTAAAATTGTTTGGCACATCCTGATCGGAAGGTCCCATGTTAAAACTCCCCATGGGGATATACACGGTACCGAATGGATCTGGCTGATACCAACTTGGGCGGTTAGGCACACCCGTTAGCTGCCCCATGTTGCCGCTATTGCAACTTGCAAACAAGGTAACAACGGTGCCAAAAAAGGCCAGCTTTTGCAATTTCATCTTTTTCATGTCTAACCCGGATTTCTGAATAAGAAAACGTACCAGTAGTTCGTATTGTTATATATGAGATCTTCCTTTATCCTTAAAAAATATTAAATGGACTTCTACCAATTCGTTTTAGAGTCCAAATCACGTACACGGAAGCCACCACCTACAGGCGGTTTAGCCAGTTTCAAGCAATATTTGAGCATCAACTCATGTGTACCATAACTGAACTTTAACAACCGAGATGTGGTCAAATCGTATGAATAACCTGCCGTGAATGCATGTTGTGGTGTTTGCCATAAAATCATACCTAAATTCAGTGCCACAGCGTCTTGTAGACGGTACGTCAAACCTACCCACCATTTTTGGTTTACGATGAAGTTCACATTCACGTCAAATGATACGGTAGCCAAATCTGTTTTTACGATGGCATTCGGATTGATGTCCAATGAAGGGGTACCAACACCTCTGAATGTATAACCACCCGTAAAGAACATGTGGCGAGCCGCACGGTAGTTTACGTTATTCCTGAACTTCATACCTGGCAGTTGTTTGGCAGATATACCGGCATACCAGTTTTGTGTATGATAAAATACACCCACGCCCGCATCAAAAACAATGGAAGATGCAGAAAGTGGGAGGAAGTTATCTACGGCCGGATTGCTCGTTTCAGGTCCATTCCATTGACTGCCATTGACAATCATGTTCATGAAACCCAAATCCAAGCCCACGCCTAATCTACCGTTACCTACCTTAAACCGGTAAGCACCAGCAGCCCTTAAGCCTGTTGTATTGAAAAAACCAATATTATCGTTAAAGATGGTTAAACCGACACCGATGTCATGACCGACAAAGGTCTTAAGGTTTGCATCAACCGAAATTTGGTTTGTAAATGGTGCTTTTTCAAACCCTGTCCATTGGAAGCGGTTGAACACGTTCACACAAATGTTGTCATGATAACCTGCCGTAGCTGGGTTAATCATCAATTTGTTGAAATAGAATTGAGTAAATTGAGGATCTTGCTGTGCACGAACGTTACCTGCCACTGCTATTAACAGTCCGGCTGCGAGAATGGCCCTTAGCTTCATAAGTATAGAGTATAGTTTTCTCAATAAAACTTTGATGTTTTAAAGTCGTAAATATAAAGAAATATTTCTTGAATAGTACCAAATGTTAGATACATAAATGTTTATAAAGTAGTTGATAAAAGTATTAAAGTATTGTTAAAGAAGTATTTAAAAATTAAGTTTTTTTTCAGCTTTCCACCATCTTTCAGGTATTTCACCCCTTAAAGTCTCTTGATAGTCCTGTTCTGTGCACGGAATGATGAATTCGCGGATGCCGAATTTGATCTCTTTTTCCTCATTGAGGGGCAGACTCATCCACCAACGGCCCGTCATTCTATTTTTATAGAAACGGATTTCAAATTCTGCATCTTGCGTAGCTACATCGTATATTATGAATTCATTAGAGGTGAAGTCGATAGACTCTTCCAGCTTGGAGTAGAAGCCATCGAATAGATGCCATAGTATTTGTGCTGCAAGGCGTAATGTGGTTTGATTCAGTTCATTCGGAGACAGGTTGTAAATGCCAAATGAACTTAGTTTGGGGGTCATGCCACAATATCGCGCCATTTTGCAAATCTCCTCACTATAAAAACCGTTGGGTTCCGGGTGAAGAACGGCTTGAGCGTCCGACGCCTTAATGGCTCCCATATCAAGAGATACACAGTCTGCATCCCTGATAATGGGTTCGGCATGGTTGGGTATAGCCCGTATATCGCCCAAACGATGTAATTCAAAAAATAGTTTATCCATCGTATGGACAACCGATGGTGACATCAAATAATTTTGGTAGCCCACAATACTGTAATTAAACATATAATTATCGAGATCGAAAATTATGGGCGTGAGGAAGTTATGTTCATTTATGATTTCAGCACTTTCATCAAAGTCGGGTTTGGCATCAAAACTGAGCAGATTAAAATAGCGCTTATTCTTTTTGTAAGCCAAATAGTTGGCCCAAGTCAAATCCTGTCCACCGCCAATGATGACTGGGATAATATTTTGTTTCAAGGCCTCGCTGATCGCATCTACCAAACGTTGTTTGTTTTCAGTTTCATCATCCGAAGTGCGGATATTTCCCCAGTCCGTTATACGGATGTGGCTGAATGTACCGGTGAATAGACTGTATAGGTGTTTTCTTACGGCATTGGGTATATGGATAAGTTCATTCTGAGGAGGTAAAAAACGGTATAGGTTGGCTCCGATAATCGCAAAATGTGGCTCGTTGCCTTCTTCGTGTTGGGGAAAACCGTCTTTTTGGCTGAATGCCTTTACACGTGAGCCTAACTGCTCGCGGTGAAATTGTTCCGGCAATACATCGTTTGGTACCGGATGAAATAAGGATAGATAATCCATTAAATTAAATGTTTGATGTCATCCCGGAACTATCGGGAATCAAATATTAGAACTTCAGGTAACGCTTTATTTCTTTTTCGATGCCGCTTTTTTGGCGGCCGGTTTCTTGGCTCCTGCCGCTTTTTTGGCGGCTGCTTTTTTGGGTGCTTTCGTTTTCTTTTCGAAAGCATCCGGTATTTGCGAAACGATCATCTTTTTTACATCGTCCAACGAAATATCGACCAATTCCTCAGGCGTGTATTTGCTTCGGTCTTCTTTTGGTTCCAGCTTCAGCATGTTTTTACCAAAACGGATGAAAGGCCCCCAACGTCCGTTTTCAATGGCAATTTTTTCTTCCTCCCATTGTTGGATGAAACGATTGGCTTCCTTTTCGACCTTTTTGCTGATCAATTCTTCGATGTCGCTTTGTGAGAGCGTGTCGTAATTATATGCCCTTGGAATGTTGATATATAAATCGTCCCACTTGATGAATGGACCAAAACGACCCTTGCCTTTGGTAACGGGTTTGTCGTTATATGTGGCTATAGGCGCGTCCACTTCCTGTTTTTCTTTGATGACTTCGATGGCTCGCTTCATGTCTACTTCCAATGGCTCTTCACCTTTGGGCAGGGAAATGAACTGCTCGCCCCATTTTACGTATGGACCAAATCTTCCGGCACCGATCACGACTTCTTTTCCTTCGTGTTCGCCTAGGCTGAATGGTAATTTGAACAAGTCCAAGGCTTCATCCAGTGTAATGGTTTCAATACTTTGGGTGTTTTTTATCGTAGAAAATTTCGGTTTTTCTTCGTCTTCGATCTCGCCGATTTGGGCCATGGCGCCATAACGGCCGATGAGTGCGTATACGTTTTTATTAGATGCCGGATCTACGCCCAATAAGCGTTTGCCGCGTGCGCGTTCGGCATTTTTTTCGGTAAATTCAACGGTGGTGTGGAACGGACCGTAAAATTCGCTGAGCATTTTTCCCCATTCCAAGTTTCCTTCGGCTATATCATCGAATTCCTTTTCCACCTTGGCGGTGAAGTGGTAATCCATGATCTGCTCGAAGTTCTCCGTCAAGAAATCGGTGACCAAAGTCCCGATATCGGTCGGGGAGAGTTTCCCTTTTTCTGCACCGGTCGTCTCGGTTTTATTTTCCGTTTGGATATTTCCGTTTTTCAACGTGAGCACGGAATATTTACGTTTGGTTCCTTCGTATTCCTTCTTCTCCACATAACCACGCTTCTGGATAGTACTGATGGTGGGTGCATAAGTGGAAGGGCGGCCGATACCCAATTCTTCCAGTTTTTTTACCAAACCCGCTTCCGTATACCTGGCCGGTGGCATGGTGAAGCGTTGGTGTGCGATAATTTCAGGACAATCCAACGACTGTCCGGCTTTCAATGCCGGCAATTTTTGCTCATTGGCATCGTCCGATTCTTCGTCTTCGTTATCGTCAGACTCTATATATACTTTAAGGAATCCTTCAAATTTGATTACTTCACCGTGTGCCGTAAATTTTTCTTTTACAGTCGGTGCCTTGATGTCTACGGTTGTTTTTTCCAATTGTGCATCTGCCATCTGGGAAGCGATGGCACGTTTCCATATCAATTCATACAATTTTTGGGCAGAAGCGTCGGAAGTAACCGAACTGTGCTCAAAATGTGTGGGACGAATGGCTTCGTGAGCTTCCTGTGCGCCTTTGCTTTTGGTGGTGAACTTACGTTGTTGGTGGAATTGTTTTCCGTAAGCCCGCGTAATTTGTTCTTCGGCGGCTTGTAATGCCGTTTCGGATAAATTCACGGAATCCGTACGCATATAGGTGATTTTTCCTTCTTCGTACAGCTTTTGCGCCAAGGTCATCGTCCGTTGAACAGTATAGCCCAGTTTTCTACCGGCTTCCTGTTGTAATGTGGAAGTGGTGAATGGTGCGGCTGGCGTACGCTTGGCCGGCTTTACTTCTACCTTATCTACCGCAAATGCTGCGTTGATACATGATTTTAGGAACGATTCGGCTTGTGGTTGTTGATCAAATTTGGTTGTCAAGTCCGCACGGAAAGTGGATTTCCCATCGGTAAAACGTCCCGTAACCTTAAATGTTGATTCGCTGTTGAAGGCAATTCGTTCACGTTCACGTTCCACGATTAAACGTACGGATACGGATTGCACACGACCCGCGGAAAGGGATGGTTTTACTTTTTTCCACAACACCGGGGAAACCTCGTAGCCCACCAAACGGTCCAATACACGGCGGGCCTGTTGGGCGTTTACGAGGTTTAGATCTATATTTCTTGGCCTATCGATGGCTCCCAGGATGGCATTTTTCGTGATTTCGTTGAAAACGATGCGTTTGGTATTCTCCGGTTTCAGGTTTAATGATTCATATAGGTGCCAGGCAATGGCTTCTCCCTCGCGGTCCTCATCGGAAGCTAGCCATACGGTCTCACTTTTGGCGGCTAATTGTTTGAGTTCGGAAATGACCTTCACCTTATCGGAAGACACTTCGTACTTAGGCAAGAATCCGTTTTCGATATCGATGGAAATCCCTTTTTCGGACAGGTCCCTCACGTGTCCGTAACTTGATTTTACGATAAAATCTTTCCCGAGAAAGCCTTCGATTGTTTTTGCTTTTGCGGGGGACTCTACTATCACCAGATTTTTTGCCATGCTACCGTGTTTTGGGGCTGAAAGATAAATGAATAAAATTGAAACGCGAGATTTACAAAGGGAAAGCTTAGGCTCCCAATAGTCGTTTGATGATTTCCGATACTTTTTTGTTGTCGGCTTTTCCGGCTAATTCTTTGGACGAGGCTCCCATCACTTTCCCGAAATCGGAAGGTGCGCTTGCGCCTAACTTAGCCACGATGCCGGCAACGACCGTTTCCAGTTCTTCGTCGCTCATCTGTGGAGGAAGATATGCCTTCACTACTTCTAATTGTGCTTTTTCTTCGTCGGCCAAATCGGCACGGCCTTGTGTTTCATATACGTCGATGCTGTCTTGGCGTTGCTTGACCATCTTATTGATGATGGTCGCAAAATCATCGTCGCTGATTTCGGTTCCTTTACCGGATGTCTGTGCCAACAGAACGGCTGATTTAATCGCGCGGAGCGCCGCCAATTTCACCGCATCCTTGGCCAGCATGGCATTTTTTATATCATTGTTGAGTTGTTCCGTTGTCGTCATAAACTTTAATTTTCGGCGTGAAAGTAGTATTTATTGAATGGAAAATGGAAAATGGAGAATTGAAAATGTTGGAAATTGGAATAGAATGAAACTGAATTTCCCATTTTCAACTTTCCATTTTCCATTCATTAAGGTTCCAAACTGCCAGACAAAACGTATTGTACCAAGTTGGCGCCCATCTGTAATGAAATTCTTCGTTTTTCTTCGCTGTCTTTATGTACGTCGGCATCTTCCCAGCCGTCACCCAAGTCGGTTTCGTAGGTGTAGTAGAGCACAAGGCGTCCTTGGTATATGATACCGAAACCTTGTGCCGGCTTGTTGTCGTGCTCGTGTACTTTAGGAAGTCCGTTTTTGAACACGTATTTGTTTCTATAAATAGGATGGCTTGGCGGCAATTCCGTCAATTCCGATTCGGGGAAAACCTTTTTGAGTTCGGGGCGGATGAATTTATCCATACCGTAATTATCGTCGATATGAAGGAAGCCGCCACCTATTAAGTAGTTCCGTAAGTTTTCTGCATCGGCTTGGGAGAAGATGACGTTTCCGTGGCCCGTCATGTGGATAAAGGGATAATTGAAGATATCTGGACTGCCTACGGCTACCACGTCCGGTTCAGGGTTGATGCTTGTCTTCAAATTTTGGTTACAGAACTTGATCAAGTTGGGAACCGAGGTGGGGTTGGCGTACCAATCGCCGCCGCCATTATATTTCAGTACCGCAAATTTGTACAATTGTGCTTGGGACGAAAAAGCCAGGCACATCAACAAAACCAATATCAAACCACTATTTTTCCTTGATTCCATTTTCATAATCATGGTAAAGATAACGCCAAAAATATTTGCATGATATATGGACGGCTATCTTTCCTTAATTTCGTCCCTAGTTTTTGACGTATGAAATCCAAAATCATTTTCTATCTGCTTCTTCTCACCGGCATTTTTTCGGGATGCGGTTATGTGGGTATGTTTACCACGCCGGTGGTGGACGACGACAATACCATCATATATATAAGGACGGGCCAGTCGTACGCCGATTTTTTGGATAGCTTGGGGCAAACGGGTTTGATCAACCCATATTCCTATTTCCGTGCGGCGGCTTCTACCTTTAAGTATGAAGAATCCTTTAAACCGGGACGTTATCATCTGAAAAAAGGGATGACGGGTGCGGATGCCGTGAAACATTTACGTTCGGGTAATCGCGAAGCGGTAAAGTTTTCATTCCATTATCTGCGAACGCCGGAAGCGTTGGCCGGTAAAATGGCTACGAAACTGGAGGCCGATTCGGCGGAACTGGTTCAATTATTATCGGACAAAACGTTTACGGAAAATAAGTTAGGTACAAAACCGATCACGGCGCCTGTTATATTTATTCCTAACACGTACGAAATTCATTGGAATACTTCAGCCGAAGAATTCTGTATGAAAATGAAGAAGGAATATGATAAATTTTGGAATGAAGAACGGGTTTCAAAAGCAAAAGCCATCGGTTTGACCAAAGAAGAAGTGAGCATCTTGGCATCCTTGGTGCAAGCGGAACAGAGCAATAAAAAAGACGAATGGCCGATTATTGCCGGTTTGTATATCAACCGGTTGAACCAAGGCATGCTGTTGCAATCGGATCCGACGGTGGTATTTGCCAATGGTGATTTTACCATCAAGCGTGTATTGTTTCGTCATTTAGAGATTGATTCGCCCTACAATACTTATAAATATACTGGCTTACCTCCAGGCCCGATCAATATGCCAGAGCCGGGCGTAATCGATGCGGTGTTAGATGCTAAACAACATGATTATATTTTTATGTGTGCCAAGGAAGATTTATCCGGCAGGCATAATTTTGCGGCTACTTTGGCGGAGCATAACCGCAATGCGGCCGCGTATCAACGCGCATTGAACCAAGCGGGAATCCGCTAATTATTTTTGGTAATCGTGGTGGAATAGGGTGGAAGGAATTGAACATCTTTCCTGTTCTTTTCTAATTTTCCGAAAATGATTTTCTCCATTTTTACCGGGTATTTTACTTTCCTTTTTGAGAAATTAATATAACAAGTAATGGACTCTCCGTTATAATTTCTTTGATAAGAAAGCACCTTGCTTTTTAATTTAACGGAATCGGTTTTCCCTTTGGTGAATATATCGGAAGATGAACGTAATGAAATCAGCCTTTGATAATGCTGATATAATGAATTGGAGGTCTGTGTGGCGGTTTCTGAATTAATGAATTTTATTTCTTTGCTTGTGGGAAGCCAAGTGGTATCCGATTCGGAAAAGCCGCCGTTTTTATTGTCGTTCCATGCCATAGGCGTGCGGCATTCATCACGGTTCATGGCTTCTCCGGATATTCGCGAGATTCGGGCTGCGGTGGTTCCGTATTTTTTTACGACTGGATCTTTTGAATATATTGGATTTAATTTTTGTTGTCGCATCCCCAATTCTTCGCCTTGGTATATGAAAGGAATACCACGTTGCGTCAATTGTATGAATGATATACATTTCATTTTATCCTCATCATTCCCGATACGGGAAATGAACCGTTTTTTATCGTGGTTGCTTAATACCCACGTAGGAAGCAATGGTTCCGGAAAATAAATTTCATTTTCCTGTATGAGTTTTTTCCATTTTTGGGCTTTGAAACCGGCATGGAGTGTTTTGAATAGAAATACACTGTGTAATCCTTTGTTGTTTTCTGTATAGGCACGAAGCAATTGTGGCGGACCAAACACTTCACCGACAGAAAAAGCATTTTTGTTGGAAATGGAATCTAGTCGTTGCCTAAATTCTTTGGATATAATAAAAGTGGCGGGTGTATTTTGCGTATACACCGGCTTTTGGAAAAATCCGCTGGGATTAGCTTCAGAAGGAAGTATCCGTAAACTGGCGGGGTTGTTTTTGAATGAAGTATCTTCTGCCAGGCAATTGAAAATATCCAATCGAAAACCGTCTACTCCACGTTTAATCCAAAAATCCATGATGCTAAACATACTGTCTTTTACGGCGGGATTGTGATAATTCAAATCGGGTTGGAAGCCTAGGAATGAAGCCCAATACCAAGCCTTGGCCACTTCGTCGTACTGCCATCCGCTACCGCCGATCATCGATTTCCAGTTATTCGGTTTTTTCTTCCCTTCTTTCCACACATACATGGAACGGAATTTTCCGCCGATAGTATCTATTCGCGAAGCCTGAAACCAGGGATGTTGGTCGGATGTATGGTTCATGACCAGATCCATCAGCAAGTGCATGCTTCTCTTTTTTACTTCTGTAATTAATTTGTCCATTTCGTTGAGGTTTCCCAAACGCGGATGGATATTCTTATAATTGCTTATATCATAACCGTGGTCAACCCAAGGACTTGGGTACACAGGCGAGAGCCAGATGGTATTTATTCCCAAGGCTTGTAAGTAATCCAAACGGGATATGATGCCCGCGATATCTCCGATTCCATCATTATCGCTGTCCTGAAAGCTAAGCGGATAAATTTGGTAAACGATGGCTTTTTGGTGCCAATCTTGCACCGTGTTTTGTGCTTGTGATTTATAAATATAACAACCACTTAAAATACAGATGGATAGTAGCGTAAATTTCCGCCAAGTATCTGCTTTTGTTATATTTTTAAAAAATGGATTAATGGTTACTTTTCTGTATATAAGTTTTTTTCGCCCACCGGTATTTTCACTTCCAAATAATTCTCGTTGGGTACCTTGGGGCAGGAATAACCGTCGGAATAGGCACAATATGGATTGTATGCACGATTGAAATCTACCTGCAATACGTTGTCCTCGGGCTCGGTGAGATCTAGGTATCTACCGCCGCCGTACGTTTCTATGAGGTTCGTTAAATCTTTGAATGGCACAAAAATATGTTTGGACATCCCTTCCTGCGCACGGATTTTTTCACTGTAATATGCGGCGAGTGTATATTGTTTTCCCAGCAACACGAATTTGATTTGTGCAAAACGCATGTATTCTTTTTCTTTTCCGTCCGAAGTGGCAAACCATACCGGTTTCGGCTTTTTGATGCGGATGAATTCTGCCGTTACATGATAGCTGTTGTCGGGTTCAAAATATCTGAGTCCGTTGAATTGCTCTTTATAATCCGTAGGGATTGGACTTTTTTCTTCCATCCTTAATTCCTCGTCGCGTTTTTTTCGGTGTTCCAATAATTCGCCATACCAGGCCGATTGGGAATTGGCTATCGATACAAAAAAAGGAGCAAATAAAAATAACAGGATTAATTTACGCATCATGTAATGTTATGAAGCTTTTTCATCAATTCGGAGGCGAAGACAAACTCGCGGAGCGCCGGGTGTTCTGCTTGGGCAATTTCACGCCCTTTTCCTTCCCACACATTTTCTCCTTTATAAAGGAACATCACTTTTTCACCGATTTCAAATACCGAGTTCATATCGTGAGAAATGATGACAGTCGTCATGTTGAATTCGTGCGTCAGGTCTTTCACCAAGTTGTCGATCAATATGGATGTTTCCGGGTCGAGACCTGAATTGGGTTCGTCGCAGAACAGATATTTCGGGTTAAGGGAAATGGCACGTGCAATGGCGGTACGTTTTTTCATTCCCCCACTAATTTCTGACGGAAATAAGTCTGTAGCTTGTGTTAAGTTTACTTTTTCCAGGCAATATTGCACACGCTCCTTTTTTTCGGCATCGGTCATGTCCGAAAACATATCCAAGGGGAAACGAACGTTTTCCGCTACCGTCATAGAATCGAACAAGGCACCCATCTGGAACACTTTTCCCATTTCACGGCGGATCATCATTTTTTCGTCTTCATCAGAAGTCGTAAAATCACGCCCATCGTATAATACAGAACCCGAGTCAGGAATAATAAGTCCAACCATACATTTCAGGAAGACTGTTTTTCCGCTTCCGCTTCTTCCGATGACCATGTTTACCTTACCCGCCTCGAAGGTGGTATTTACATTTTTGATGATATCACGACCATCAAAACTTTTATTCAAATTTTTTACTTCAATCATAACAACATCAAATAAGTAATGATCAAGTTTGAGGCCAAGATGGCAAATATACTATAAACAACCGCCCTTGTACTGGCTTTACCTACTTCCAGTGAACCACCGTCGGTGTAATAACCCATATACGAAGAAATCGAAGAAATCAAAAACGCAAACACGATGGTTTTCACCATGGCGTATATTATATCGTAGGTTTTAAAATCCAGTTGTATACCATAAATGAAATCTTCGTGGCCTACCATACCTGTTCCTACGACCGATGCGTAAGCCCCAAAAATACCGATTACCATACTGATCATCACCAAGAAAGGGTTGATGAGAATAAAGCCAACAATTTTAGGTTGAATAAGGAATGCGGATGAATTTACGCCCATGATTTCCAAAGCGTCAATTTGTTCTGAAATACGCATGGTACCTAATTCGGAAGCTATACTAGAACCTACTTTTCCGGCCAGGATGAGAGCGACAACCGTGGTAGAAAATTCATAGATGATGGATGTTCTGGCAGCAAAACCGACGGTATATTTCGGTATCAATGGTGTATCGATATTTGCGGCCAACTGTAACGAAATAACCGCCCCCATGAATAGGGAGATGATGCCGATAAGTGGCAATGATCCAACCCCGATTTCGTTTATTTCCGTGACAAGTTGTCTTCGATAAAGTGAAAATTTTTCAGGACGTGCAAACGCCCTTTTGAGTAATAGCAGGTATTTTCCTATGTGTGCAAAAAGGTTCAAGTGCGTGCAATTTTGCGTTAAAAATAGCCGCAATAATCCGTAAACCCAAATAAAAGATTCTTTGAAAATGTTTGCGGTAAAGTAGTTCAAAGTTTCATTCGAAGTATTCATCTAAAATTTATAAAAGCTGCGTGCCACATCATTTATTAAACATAAATTCTTGTACATTTGAAATTATGAAGAAGTTGTATTTACTCATCATCCTCGTTGCATTGGGCTTATCAATTGGATGTAAAACAGGGAAAGGTTGCGATTGTCCCACTTTTGGGCAAAATGAAACACCCAAAGTGAGCCATTTCTGATTTCCATCATTTACATTTGGCATCCCGTTTTGGCCGATAGGCGATATAAAGTTATTTCTATGAACGAAAAGATAAAAGAACTCGAAGATAAAAAGGCACTTTCGCGCCAAGGTGGTGGCGAAGAACGTAATGCAGCGCAACACGCCAAAGGAAAACTGACGGCACGCGAACGTGTGGCGTTACTGTTGGACGAAGGCAGCTTTGAAGAAATAGGGGCGTTGGTGACACACCGTTCCAAAAATTTCGGGTTGGATAAGCAGGTTTTTTTGGGAGATGGTGTAATTACCGGTTACGGAACGATCAATGGTCGTTTGGTATATCTTTTTTCGCAGGACTTTACGGTATTGGGTGGCTCGCTGGCTGAGGCACATGCCGAAAAAATATGCCGCATCATGGATTTGGCCATGAAAAACGGTGCACCCGTAATTGGTCTGAATGACTCCGGGGGCGCTCGTATCCAAGAAGGTGTAGTGTCGCTAGGCGGTTACGCCGACATTTTTTATAAAAATACCCGTGCTTCCGGTGTGATCCCACAGATTTCCGGAATCATGGGTCCTTGTGCCGGCGGGGCAGTGTATTCTCCCGCCATCACGGATTTTATTTTGATGGTGGAAAACACATCCTACATGTTTGTGACGGGACCCAACGTGGTAAAAACCGTGACACATGAAGAGGTGAGTTCTGAAGATTTGGGTGGTGCTTCGGCGCATAGCACTAAATCTGGCGTTACGCATCTAACGGCAGCCAACGAGGCGGATGCCATTCGTAAGATTCGTGATTTGTTATCTTACATACCGCAAAACTGTGAGGAAACCGCACCCGTTTATCCATATACTCCCGGTGATGAAAATCGTCCGCTGTTGGACAGCGTGGTCCCGGTAAACCCTAACCAGCCATATGATATACGCGAAGTGATCGATCAAGTGGCTGACGGTGATTCGTTTTTTGAGGTACATAAGGATTACGCCGAAAACATCGTGGTAGGTTTTGCGCGATTGGGCGGAAGAAGCATCGGCATCGTGGCCAACCAGCCGGCTTATCTGGCCGGCGTATTGGATATTAAGGCATCGGTAAAAGCGGCTCGTTTTGTACGTTTCTGCGATTCGTTCAATGTGCCGTTGTTGGTATTTGAAGATGTTCCAGGGTTTTTGCCGGGAACAGACCAGGAATGGAATGCCATCATTACCAATGGAGCCAAACTGTTATACGCATTCTGCGAAGCGACCGTACCCCGCATTACGGTGATTACCCGTAAAGCATACGGAGGCGCTTATGACGTGATGAATTCCAAACATATCGGCGCAGACATGAATTATGCCTGGCCATCGGCGGAAATTGCGGTGATGGGAGCCAAAGGAGCTGCGGAGATTATCTTTAAAAAGGAAATACAATCTGCGGAGGATAAGGAAGCGAAATGGAAAGAGAAGGAGGCCGAGTATGCGGCATTGTTTGCGAATCCATATCGTGCGGCTTCACGCGGCTATGTGGATGAAGTGATCAAACCCTCAGAAACCCGGAATAAGTTGATTCGTGCCTTTAAGATGTTGGAAAATAAGGCGGAATCATTGCCACGTAAAAAGCATGGAAACATTCCATTGTAACTTTTGAGTTTTTAGTGCTTATTTTTAGTTAGATAGCATTTTGTAACCAAAAACTCTGCGCGAAAAGTTTCATTAAATAATATAATTTTTATATTTGCACCCCGAAAAACGGTAAACGGTTGCCGTCAATTGGAATCATGGCGAGGTAGCTCAGCTGGTTAGAGCGCATGATTCATAATCATGAGGTCGAGGGATCGTGCCCCTCTCTCGCTACTACTGTCAAATAAGAAAAGCCCGCTTTTGGCGGGCTTATTTTTTTTGTTGGAGTAATGTTTGGAGTAATGAAAAGAGTAGTGTTTCAATCTCCGAAAATTCTCACCTCCAACACAGCTTTCTCAATTGCCGACAAAATAGTTGGATCAATATAGTGTCGCTCCAGAACGTCATCGGTACTGTGTGAGGTAAGTAATTTTGTCTCACCTTCGAGTACTGCCTTTGCCCATGAAATATACGTCTTGCGAAGGTTTTTCATGGATACGTTTGATGTGATTCCAATCTCGTCTTTATAAAATGAGAATGATTTGGATAAAGCGTCCATGATTGTTTTGGAGGTCTCCGTCCGGTTGGGATGCAATATGTAGGCATCCAAACCTTTCTTTTCGGCATATCCCAGTTCCTCAAGCAACAGTTGTAAATCCATGCCTATGGGAATATATTTATAGACAGCATCTTTGTTCTCGGAAGCCCTTTCGACCTTCAGGTTATGGATTTGGAAAAAACGCAACCCATTTATTTCCTTTATCATATTCCACTTTAAATCTACAACCTCTTCTCTTCTTCCACCAGTCAATAACAGAAGTCTCCAGCCATTTTTCAGATACGGCCTAAACATGTTTTTATATTCTCCACGGCCACCTAATTTTTTTAGAGGGTATACGGTATCGACGGAATTGAGGATCAATTCAAACTCATTCTTGGTTAATGTATCATTACTCCCTTTTGAAACGGATTTAGATTCATAATTATTAAACGGATTTCGCATCTCCATCCGTTCAATGTCTATAACAAAATCAAAGAATGCGCGTACGGCCTGAAACATCGTATTGAACGTTCTGGCCATAAATCGAGGTTCAGCCCAGCGGTAAAACTCGGATACGTCAAACTGTGTGACATCCGTTATTCGCAATTGGGCAATGTTTATTCTTTTCTTTACCACTTTTGCGAAGTACGTTACGTAACGCATCTGTTGGTTGACGTGGGCTTTACTGACGTTCTTTTTTAGATGTGCCAATTCGTATTCGCCTCGCAGATACCGTCCATAAAGGATAATGAAATCTTGAAACGAGTAATCGTTCTCTTTCGGTACAACAACAGTTTTTTGGAATCCTTTTGACTCCACTTCTTGTTTGAACATCATCGTTTCTATAACTGCTTGTTCAAAATCGCGGGTTTTAAGTGTTTTTATTCTATTTGAATTTTTTGTCCCTACAATGTGGATCTTTGCTCGGTACTCATGCTCATCGTAGTGTTTACACTTAGGATTATATCTCTTGCATGTATTACAGTATGTCGTCAAGCCAGTAGGCCGACCCTTCGTTGGAAGTCTAAGTTTGTTCATTCGTTTAATTTTTTAATGAGTGTTTTGTCTGATTCGGTCAGGTTGCGTATCCGTGAAATTGGTTTGGTTGGTATTGAGTTTTTGATATCACTGATGACCAATTCACAGACGATAGAATCATTAGCGATCATGCGATACTTCGATTCCCATCTACTCGGGTATTTTTTAATGAGTTCGATGACATACAATGTGTGGATACTGTACACAACATCTATTTCGAAAACCCGTTTTTCCCCGCCGATTAGGTGCAGGGCAATACGATTCCTTTTGAGCCACCGAACGGTATGTTCTATTGACGCATTTAGAATGGCAGCGACTTCGTCGATGCTGACCATATGTAGGTGTGAAACCGACATAAAAGGGAATTAAGACGATGAATTAAATTGTAAAGAATCCTTTAAGACAAGGATGACATATTTTGGTACTGTACGTCCCGTGGAGTAATAAACAGATATAAATTCTATCTAAAGATTTACAAATGCTTGTTAGGTCAAAATTGCATAAAGTACGTACATCGGGCAACAAATGGTTAGTACCTTAGGTAGGCCATCGTAAGACATTCGCAATTAATACAAGTAAGGAGTGCGAAAAAGAAAACTATCTATTTAATTGTCTATTCAAGACCGAATAGCTCACCATATGATACTTCTTTTATTTTTAATGACTTGATTTTATTTTCAGTGATTTTTTCTAAACTCCCATACCAAATCCTTTTGGAGTCATCTTCGGAATATTTAATTGTACGGACGGAGTTTGTTCCAGAAAATGAAACAGAAATAAGATTGTCTAAGTGCCAAAAAGGCACATTCTCATCTGGAAGATATACTTCCCGTAAGAAGCAATAAAATGGGACCAAACAATAATCCTGATCAATAATTTTCGTTATAACCTGTCCAGATTTATTTCTTTTATGTAATTGGCGTTGAATTATAATATCGGGTGGCATATCATAACTGTGGTGGTATCTGGTGTTTGACAGATGGTTCCAGAATAAGGCAGCCGCGGCTAAATTTGGAAAGTAAAACGTAAATTTAAATCCATTCAATATTTTTTTGGTTAACAGTACGTAAAATTCCATTGAAGTGTCACCGAAATCCCCCGGTGCCTCGACCGTCGGCAAGAATATCGCGGCAGCTTCACAATACATGAAGGAATTATTTAAGTCTTCAGTAAAAGCTTGCCTATGATAGTCGGTTAAGTCGATGGAACTTTTCCAATACTCAAATGAATTTATGAGTTCTTCCTTAACTTTTTCTTGTTCAAAATGATAAAGCCTCAATCTGACAGCGCGTAGGATTTCAAATTTTAATTTTGGGGGAATGGGCTTTGCCCCTTTTTCCTCGTTGGCTTTAAGGACCTGGCTTAAAAACGAAAGTAATGACTGTAGATTTTTAAATTCTTCGCGAAGATTACCTATGAGGGTACTTCCTAACTCTTTTTGAGATTTAAATACTGGCCCTTTACTGCCATCATGTAAGGTGTACTCATTTTTGAAAAGGATCTCTTTTGGCTTACTTATCATTTAGTAGAAAACAAGACAAACTTACCAATCTAATTATAAATATGCAAATTTTTTATAAACCTTTTTAAGGTTTATAAAAAAAATATTGTTTATATTTGCTGTATGAAAATCCAAAATAAATTGATAGAAAAACAAAAAGCCCCTGAAAAAGGGACTTTTTTAAAATATGCATCCGAATAAAAATTTGTGCTACGCCGTTCTGGTGCCTGCCCAACGATGATTTTTTAGTGTGCCACCTGCGGCCCTTTTTTGCATCGTTTTTTTAAAACACGCCGGATTCCGTGATAAGAACATCCGACGTGTATAAGACAAAGGTACAAAACCCTTCCGTTTTCATCATACTCCTGTGATTTCGGAAGTCAACTATCTAATTTGCTTCACATTATGCAATCGAAGCAATCAATCTGAAACAATCAAATAGATATAGTATGAAACAGACGATGTTTAGATCGCATGAGCTCGAAAACCAATGCGGCGCCGTAATACGGGTCGCGGAGCAGAAAGCCCAACATATCGCGGCAAGCTTCAAATTCCGAACACGACAGCAATTACCTTCCAAATTCAGGTCTTTCCATGAGTCCGTACAATCCCAGTTGGATACCGTCGGTTACCAACTGCAGGTATTGTCGAACAACCATTCGACCCAAAAGGGGCTGGCATCAAAACAGGAGGACGAGGCGCGGCTCGAAAAGGAGATTACCGTGGGGGAGGACAAGGCAATCAACCTATCCGGTTCCGCAACTGCGGAAAGTAACGGCAAAAAAGTAAAACGGATATTGTTGTCCATACTCCTGATTTTCCTGTGTATAGGGGACTCCATCTTTAATCAGGCAGGCTATGAACGGCTCTTTGAACTTAGTTTATTGACCAGCAGTATTATATCGCTGGTTATCGCCGGTGTATTGGCGTATTTTGCCCATGATGTGATCCCCAAATATGTGCAGGCGGGGGATTCGGCCAGACGGATGATGAACTCGCTCCTGTTGGCGGGAATGGTATTCCTTCTTCTGGGGTACATCCGTATCTCCCATACATTCATATTTAATATGGACAACGTATTGAAGCTGTTTGCTTTCGCCCTGATCTCCGAACTGCTGTTCTTCGCCGCCTGTAAAATCGGCATCCACCTGCTTGCCTCAAAAAATACCCCCGCCATGGATTATGCGGAGCAGGCCAGCATCGAACTGAAGGAAACAAAGGCGAAACTTAAACAGACAAAATCCGACCTGCAAAAACTGCGTTCCGACTGGCAGGAGCATGAAGCCTATTCCGCCGCCCTGATGGAATACGGCGAAGGGTTGAAGCTTACCTGCATCCATAAATGCCATGCCATCTTTTGGGATTACATAAAAACGGCACAAAACCACGGCATGGCGGATGTCGACCAGGACATCTTCAACTTCGATGCATATCCCTTCACGTTTGAAACCACCCTGCGGCCAGCTTCAAAGTCCGCCAAGGGCCAAGTGGTAACAGTCTTATTGATGCTATCGATGTTGGCCGGAATGGCTGCGTGTACCGATCCCAACAAAGGCCAGGGCGATATCGCGGTAATGGTCTTAATGGATAATTCACTTTCCGTCGCGGCCCCCGATACCACACAACTCCTTCACCTTGCCGGTTTGGACAGTGATATATGGGGCCGATCCGTATATATGGGATTCGGCACGATATCCGATGTGGATTTCAACCCGGTGTATTCCCATACGCTGGAATCCGAAGACCGCCTGACGGGCAACCTGCAACAGCGCGAGCAGAAGGTACATGCATTCACGGGTGACATACACGGGTCGCTCCAAAAGGTCACTCCTTCACCCGATGCGGAACTGGCAAACTCGGTGGTGTACAGAAGCATCGCACGCCACGCCATTGAGCTCCAAAAGATGGATTACAAACGTAGGGTACTGGTCGTGTACAGCGATTTACAAAACCACGATTCCGACGTCAGTTTCTATTCCCCGAAAGGAAAGAAATTGCTGAAAAGCTATCCGGACAGCCTTGAACACATATTCCTCCGTCAGGTGCCGTTGGAACGGTTGGATATGACTATCATGTTCATCCATCGTCCGGATGGGCACGGCAAAAATTCGGAATACCTGTCAGCCCTTGGCTTCTTTACCGAAATGTTCCAGCGCCATGGCGTGGTGGTGGAATCCGCCGCGAGCCTCCCGACCCCGTAACCTAAAAACGCCACGCCATGAAAATGTTCAAGACCATCATAGGTAAACTGTTCCGCGTATTCTTCTACGTACTTTTTACCGTCCTCGTCTTCCTTTGCGAGGTATTGCTCATCATCTTCAAGGCCTTGAAGAATGCGAGCGACCCGAAATAATACCGGTTCTTTTTAAATAATCAAATACAACTTTTATGAATCTATTTCACTTTTTCGGGAGTGTGCTGCTGCATACGTTGAACTTTTTGACAGATGGCATATTGTCGTTGTTCGAAACCCGTAACAACAAGGCATTCGGTGCCGAGTTCGGGAAGGAAACGGATATCGCGTCACGCTTCAACAAGGGATTCGTCATATCCAAGCACAGGAAACTGACCCGCAGGAAATCGTTTGAAAATGTGTTGTTGGCCGGCCCTACCGGTTCGGGCAAAACAACTAGGCTTTTGATAAAGCAATGCTTTGAGTTGAAAAATTGTTCCATCATCATCAACGATCCGTCGAAGGAGCTGTACATACTCACGAGCGGCTACCTGTCCAAATTTTTTAAGATACTCACGCTGAATTTTTCGAATGCTTCGGAGAGTTCAGGATTCAATCCGCTCTCCCGCATACACAAGGGAAGCGACATCAATAGGATCGCGCAGATGTTGGTGGCTGCAACGTTGGACAAAGGGGGCAGCAGTGATCCGTTTTGGGGGTTGCAGTCGAGGCTACTCATTTCAATCCTGGTGCGGTTAATAAAATTTCAGCCGCCCGAAATGCAACATTTGGGATCGGTCTTGAAGGTGTTGAACACCTTTGCCGCGGAACCCGAGAAGGTGGATAAATGGATCGTGCAAACGGGGGATGAAAAGTTGATATTGGAGTACAAGGCGATGGTCAAGACGCCGGAGAAAACACTCCAGAATATCGTGAGTTCGGCCAAAGCCGCGCTCATCATGTTCGACGACGACGAAATCGTAAAGGTAACCTCGCACGATTCGATAGATTTTGACTCTTTGCGCCGCATCCCCACTGTTATATTTCTGCATGACTCCATTACCGACAAAAAATACACCAGTACGCTCAATGCCATGTTTTTCGAACAGGCATATGCGCACCTGTTGGACAGGCTGCCGCATAAAAAGGAAATTGATCTGTTCTTTATCCTCGAAGAGGCTTCATCCCTGTATATACCTACGCTTCCGCTTGCATTGGCAAATGCCCGGAAGCACCGGGTGGGTACATACCTATGCGTGCAGCAACCGTCCCAAATGGAAACGATGTATAAAAATGACGCCAAGAACATCTATGGCAACTGCGTGACCAAGCAGTTCCTGCCGGGGATCACGTCCATGGAACTGTTGAAGGAACTGGAAACGTTGAGCGGCAAAGCAACCGTTACCGACAAAAACGGGAGGGACGTAGTCCGTCCGCTTCTCACGGTGGACGAACTACGCATGCTGAAGGATAACCGCACGCTGATCATCTCGGGAAACAACCCGTTTGTGATGGGGCGTACTTCCCCATACTTCAATTCATGGTTCAAATACCTTCCGTACAGCAGGATTTCCCCGGTTCCGCTCACGGGCGATATTCCCGATGCTTCGGTGCAATACATCCAATAATTTCAATACACACAAATATGAATACTCAATCAGACAATCCGTACGCTGGCCTAATGGCCGAGATTGCCCTCCCGATCAAAGGGGAGTTGCAGACCATCACGCTTACATTCGTGCCCGACTATGGGCAGATACTGCGGGAGATAAACAGCCACAGTGCCGTGCCGCTGTCGATGGAAGCGGTACTGAATTTTGCACGGCTTTTCTTTGAGACTGCCCATGCAGAAATGTACGACAGCGGGAATATATACTCCCGACTTGACCCATACGTGAAGGACGCCCGATACCTGCTTGGCATCAAGGTGCAGAAGGTGAACCAGGCGTTTGAGTTACGCGCGAGCCTGCTCACCTGGATGGAAACGGTACGTTGTTATATCAGATGTACCGCAAAGGAAATATCCATGATCGATTAAACTCCGTAGATGAAAGCCCGCAGTCCGAAACTTGCGCAATATCTCGAAGATACGGGAGCCTTGTACGGCTCACCGGAGGATATCGCGCGGGCCAAGATTGCGTACCGGAAGGAATATAAGGCCTCACACAAGAAACAAAACGCCAAAAAGTGGCATGAACTGCGCCCGCAGTTTTCATCGCAGGATTACGCGTGTATACAGCATAAGGCATATGATGCGGGACTGGCCCCGACGGCGTACCTAAAAGCCATCGCCATTAATTACGATACGGGAATCGTACCCCACAGGGATACGTTACTCCATATCCTACAGATCGTATCCATGGCTACCATCCAGCTTGAAAAGGAAAACCATCCAGGTGCACAGGCACTATTTGAGGCAGAGCAACTGCTCATGGAATATCTCCAAAACCATTAAAACATATACCAGATGCCAATCATTAAGGTCTTGACCCGTAGTTCCGCAAACAGCTATGGAAGCTTGGTCAATTATCTGATGCGCGAAGGGAAGGGGAAAGGCGGCGGTACGCCGATACTCCTGACCCATAATATGCGCGGCTCGACCAAGGATGAGTTCATTCAGTCCTTCATGGAGAACGAAAGTTGGAGGAAATACTCCCGTACCGATGCCATAAAAATGTACCACGAGATCGTCAGTTGGAATAAATTGGATGCAGAAAAAATGACAACGGAAATGTTATTGGACTTTGCCCAGCAGTACATTGATTCCCGTGGCAGGGACGGACAATACCTTATCTCGTTACACGAGGACGAGAATAAGCACCCGCACATCCACATCGCATCGTCAGGCCTAAAGTACAAGACAGGCATGGCGCACAGGTTGACCCGCACGGGGTTATCCAGCCTAAAGGACAATATCGAAAAATTTCAGGCTATGCGGTTTCCGGAATTGTCCTTTAGTTCACCGAATCACTCTGCTAATAGGGGATACAAGAGTGATAAAGAGTATTTTTTGGAAAAACGAAAGAACGAACGTGCGAGCGCAAAGGAGATGCTGAGGGAACAGGTCGCTACGTTGCACGCACAGGCGACAAACCAGCAGGAATTTTTGGAACTGTTACGGGATGCGGGACTGCACCACTATGAACGAAATGGTGTCCCTGCCGGTATTGTCCACGAAGACGTGAAATTCAGGTTCTCACGCATGGATATTCCCATGGATACGTTGGTGGTTGACCAAACTCAGGAACAGATTGCGTTACAGCAGATACAGGATATTAGGAGGCGAAGGTATGAGATGGATAGGGATGATATGGATATGACGAGGTATGTCCATATAAATCCGCAGAGCTTGTTTGAATAAATATTGACACGGTTATATTGAACAATAATTGGAAGTATTAGGCTTATTTTGAATAGAAATTGCCTTATTAAAATTAATGAGTGGCAGTTCTGCCTTTCCTTAAGTGTTTAGAATGAACTCCATCTGCGTATTGATTTAGCTGATGTAACTGAACATTCATATGATTCTTCTCGAAAAATGATTTTAATATATCTTCCCATAATGTATTTTGATCGTATCCCGTACAAAAAATATCAGGTTTTATAGTATTTATTGAATGAAGTCCTTCACTAATACTATCAACGAATACACCTTGCACAAAAGGTAAATTTTCTAAATTTTTCTTACGTATTTTGGTTTCATTGTCAGGAAAATAACCTTTATTTTCAAAAACAATTTTATCAGAAACTGTGATTACATATAAGTTCCCTAATTTAGCGGCCTCTTGCAAGAACTTTATATGACCTTCATGGAGTAAATCGAAAGTTCCCCACACCAATACATTTTTCTTTGATTTTATTTGAGCCATATATGTTTTTTTATCCAATAAATATCTTTTAAATAAGAAATAAGTCTTTTTTTATTAGATTCAATTAATTGTTTTTTAGCTTTGTTGCTATTGATTTTATCTCTTTCCCAACCAAGTATATTACAGAAAAAATCTATTATTAAACTTTCTAATTTTTCTGTGTATATTTTTTCGATTTCAGTATCAACATCTTTTTCTGAAGAAGGGTCATTTTCAACTAAGTTATTTAACGATAAATCAATGTGTTCTAAAGGGAAGCAAACATATACTTTTGATACTTGGTTTTTATAATTTTCAATTTTTGAAAGTCCCTTAATCAATTCACCATCATATATAGTTCTTAAATTAGGTTGCAAATCAAAAATATTTAGGGCTTTCTGTTGTATTTTATCATAAAACATTGGCCATTCTAGGTCGCTCCTCTTAATGGCGGGAACGCTTTCTATATCGTAGAATATTAATCTATCATTTTCAATATTTGCATTTTCACCGATTTTTTGTTCTTTTAAGTAAAAATCTGCTCTTTTAATATCAGATTCAATAAATTCCAACTCTTTTAAATCATGGTGTATCTCTTCAAAGGTGCATATTGGATGAAGTTCGTATAGTAACCTATATCGCATTCTTTCTTCCACCTCTTTTGCAAACTCGTTATTAGAAGTTCTAAATAAATTTAGTAAGTCGTTATCACTTAAGAATGCTATGTTTTCTGGATCTTTTTCTAAGACCATAAGTCCACGAATTATTAGCTCTTGGGCACTTCTAGATATAGCATTATGATATATCTTTCTATACACAATATCCCTTGATGAGAATAATGCTTCTATACTAATAGCGGCTGAAGGATTTATAAATAAATGTATTTTATTTTTTCCATCTTCTGCATCTATATATTCGTTCAGTTGTAGATTCCTGATTATTTCCCATATATCAATATCCCCAGTTTTTACTCCAGTGTAAAATGCATCACGTCGTAAATAATCTAAACGGTCTACACCAAATGGTGATGTTACTATATCTCTCAAAAAAAAATAACGATTGGAATGCTCGTCAGTTTTTAATTTGGGTGGAAGGTCAAAACAAAGATTTGCTATATTCTCGGGATCTAATAAGTCTAATGTGGGATGCCCCGAATAATCTTTAGAAAAGTATTTTTTTAGTTTTCTAAGATAGTCTGGTATTTGTTGAAATAAAGGGTTGGAAGTGATAATGTTTCCATTTTCATCTTTACCAGTTATTAATCTTCGCCCCCACTTTTCATGATTCCAGACATCCGTAGTTTTAACTCTTTTGCAGTACATTTCAAATACATGAGCGAATGGCCCATGTCCTATGTCATGAAGTAATCCTGTTAATTGTGCGACAATTCTTGTGATTTCATTAAGTTGTACTCCTTTTAATATGCCATTTTTAGGACTATTTCCTAAAGATTCTATTAATCTATCATGAACAATGCCAGCCAAATATGAAACTCCTATTGAATGTTCAAATCTTGTATGATTTGCACCTACATAGACTAAATATAGTGTTGATAATTGTTTTATACCCCTTAATCGTTGAAATACTTCACTGTCAATTATTTGTCTCAATTCATTTCTAACGGGTATATATCCGTATAGTGGATCATAATATAATCCTTGGCCCATTCTTGGGGCTTTTTTTGCCAGCTTCGATGTTGTAATTAAATTCATGATGAATTATTAAGTTAAAGTTAGGTAATTATATAAAGTGTTACTGCTAATTTTTTTTAATATTATCAACTATTTACATTTGATAATATTGGGGCTCGGGTCTCCCGCGCATTGCTCCGCAGGACAAGTGGCCTGTTCCTGGAGGGACAGGCTATCTTGCATTTAATATATAATCCGTATCGTATTGTATTCATCGTATTAATCCGGCCCCAATATCTGTTTTATAAACAGATAAAAAATCAGGAAAAACCCTGTTTTTTCCATCGAAGTATTTCGACGAAATCTTGCCAATAAAAAAGCAATCCGCTTGCGGATTGCCTAAAAAATCAAAAATGCTTAACGGATACCCTGGGTGTCCGTTGGCGTTTAGTTGTCCATGAGCGCGACCAATATATCGCGGCTCATGTGCCACAACCTGGACATCTTCTGTTCCCGTATTGGTATCAGTCCGTATGGGGCAAGTGACATCCTGTAGCTGAACCTGAACTCGTCGTTGTCCCCGAACATGTCGGCAGACATGATCTCCCCGATAAAGGCCCCACGGCAGAACAGGTTCACGGCAGCCATTTTGGCGAGCAATGGATCCGGGTCTATGCCCAAGGTGAGTCTTGCCACGCCAAAACGTTGGATATAGGCAAGCAGGAGCCTGCCGCTTCCGCAACGCGGATCAACGGCTACGCGCTGCATGCTTTCGACTTCCGCGGCCGTAAGTCCCGCCACAATATTCCTGCACGTCTCCCATGGAATGAACCGCCGCTCTTTCGGAAGGAAATGGGTTTCGTAGAACCCGCCGAGTATGTCGGTGTTCCCATTACTTTCGGCCAGTTCCTCAAACTCTGCCTGAAACCGTGCAATTGCATCCTTGAACATTAGTGCTTCGTCTTCCGGATACTTTCCAAGTATGCGACGGTAGCTGGCGGTGGTGTCGAGTCCGACCGTCATGCCGTCCACGAGCAGGTCAAGGAAGTCGGTAAATACGTCCAGGAGGGGATGGGCTTCGCTTTCCAGCGACAGCATGGTTTCCGAAAATGTTGTCGTTTTCTGTTTCATTGAAATAACTGTTTATTCAATGAAAGTGTACCGTACATGGATAAAAGAATGATAAACAGATAGAGAATTTCTAAAGGAATGCATGAACAAAGGAGACCCCGTGGGCCTCCTTTGTGAAGTAATGCATGCAGGGATTCTTTCCAGCGCTTATTAACAATATAAAATGTATATTTATCTCATCAAAGAAACCTTTAATTAAAAAAACGCTCAAATGGAACAAGTTCATGCTATCAAACCAGGGCCAAAGCCTAAAAAAGACGACGGGAAAGATGACGAAAGAAGAAGGGTCAACCCCGAAACGAAACCTAAGCATCCTGACTTAAAGCCGCACAAGCATAAGCCAAAGGACTAATTATCTGAATTAGTAATGTCCTTATGTACCAAGAATTATAATGGATTGCATAGCCCAAAATAATTCCTAAAGAAGTGGAATAGAAAAGGTGGCTCATGGCCACCTTTTTGAGTAAATGCATGCAGGGATTATTTACCTGCATCTAGTTATGATTGCCGACCTGCGGCACTAGCAGTTTTTGGTCATGGATGAGGTTTTCATTCTATTCCGTAAACCATTTATTTTTTCGGTTTTGGAGGCAGTACATCACGACCCTTGCCAGATTTTTTTTCTGTTGTGCTTGGTAGCAGTTTGCCTGTTTTTGCTGAACTTTTCTTAGCCATTGTTTTTGTTGTTTTAGATAAATAAATTGAATATGATTGCAATCATATTCAATTACGGAATATGGTTTAATATGTTTCGCCCTTTAAATAAAAAATATGCAACCCGCTTCCGGATTGCATATGCCTCAAAAAAAACTCAATTGTGACCCGCCACCGTTTGGGTTTGATGTAGTACCCGTATTTTGCCGTATGGCAGGTTCGTTTTTCTCAAACGAAGCCCTGTGCAGATGCCATAACGGCGATTGTTCCTTCTCCGTGATCCGGAATACCCCAAAGGGGAACATGGACAACTTGTAACTCACTCGGAAATCGTCGGGATCAAGCGCATTGGCACACATGATCTCCCCGTGGAATATACCGTTCAAAAACATGTTGATTGCGGCCATTCGGACACAGGTTAGGTCAAGGTCTATACCGTAGTAATGGTGCTCCGGTCCGAGTATCCGCGAACTGGCCACCAACATCCTTCCGCTTCCGCATGCAGGTTCCAAAATACGAAGTGGCCCATCCTGTTCTTTTTTGTCGCAGGTGATGGAGGCCATGAATTGGCATATAGGCCATGGGGTGAAGTACTGCGACAATCCCTTGCGGTAGAAATTCCGCTCATAGAAGTCGCCCAATACGTCGTTGCCTTCACCGCTGCCGCTGCGTTCCTCCATTTCCAGTACCAATGCCCCGAGCATCTTGGGGAATACGTGACGAACTTCCAATTTGGCATATTTCTGTATGGTTGCCATATACAGATCTTCGTCATGCGATTTGCCCGTTTTCATGTCGAGGCAAAAGCACGTAAGGGTCATAGTCAGGAAATCGTCAAAGACGGTGCGGAGGTCAAAATGGTGTTGGAACTGTTGGATCAGGTCAGCGAATGTTTCTGTCTTCTTTTTCATGAAATAACTGTTTTTCATGAAAAAGTGTATCGTATGGAAATAAAATTTTCCTGTAGCTTTTTTCTACAACCTACTAATTAGTAGATATTATAAATAGATATATTTTTAAAATAATGTAACACTAAAAAATATTTTTCGTACACTATAGCGAACAGCCGTAAATATAATAAGCTTCAAATCACCCTTATGAATTTGAGTTTTATCCAAATACTAATATTAATCCCTCTATATTATGAAAGTGGCAATGGTTTATCCAGAAGTTTTTGATTTGGCTCGTTTCAATGAAAAAAGAAAAGAATTCCCACCATTTGGAGTTATGTATTTGTCATCCATGATGGAACTTAATGGTATTAAAGTTGAAGTGTTCAGTATTTCAAAAGATCGGACTTTTTTAGATTTAAGGGGGTTTGATGCTGTGGGATTTAGCATTCCATCTTCAGCAACATTTGGAATTACCAAAGAAACAAGATTTAATAGTTTATATTCAGACAATACCCTTATAATGGCGGGTGGGGTTCATGCAAATTTATACCCCGAACAAACACTAAGAGAAATAATGCCAGATGTTGTTGGTGTTGGTGAATGTGAAAATACAATTATTGAAATTTTACAGGAACATAAAACAAAGAAATTTGGACAAATAAATGGAGTGTGTTATTGGGATGGAGATATACCTACAAAATCTCCAGCTAGAAAAATAGATAAAAATATAGATTGGCTTCCTTTGCCAGCAAGGCATTTACTACCATTAAACGATATTGTCATGAGCAATCGTTTGTCTAATACTGATGTCAAAATGGCCCACGTGATGTTTACTAGAGGATGTCCATTTCCCTGTAGATTTTGTGCCGTTGCTCAGTCTACGATTCAATACCGTTCAGGAGCAAGTGCAAGAATCGAACTCATACACCTAATTGAAAGATATGGAATCGAAGGTTTTGCTATTGTAGATGATAATTTTGTGGTAGATAAACGTAAAGTATATGATGTCGCTCATTCAATTACAGATTTAAATTTAAAATGGTCTGGTTTATCAAGAGTAGATACGGTTGATGAAAGTTTACTGCGGGCAATGTTTGATTCTGGATGTATTGAAATTAAATTTGGGATGGAATCAGGTAGTCCGACGATTCTTAATGCAATGAAAAAAAATACCACCCAAGAACAGATCTTATACGCTTCCAAGATAGCGCATAAAATAGGAATTAAGGTAAAGTTCTTCTTGGTACACGGATACCCTGGTGAAAATTTAAACACAACAAGAGAAAGTATTGAATTGTTAAAAAAAGTGTCGCCATACGTTGAAAGAGTTTCATTATTTAGATTTACTCCACTTCCCGGAACTTATGTTTATGATAACCCTCATGAATTTAATCTAAGGGGAACTGATAAAAATGATGATTGGGATGGAAATTGGGACAAATATCATATATACCACAATGCACATCACTGGTGGGGAACAGAAAACGATTTTTTTGAATTAAATTTGGCGTATAATGAGATTAGAGAGTTTATTGAGCATACTTGGCCAGATACTTACAAAACTCCGGGGAATTTAAGTGTTAACTAATATTTATGCAAAAAAGGACTGTTAAAGCATTGTTTTTAAGAAAACAACATGGTCAACCCGTTGTTTCGGTTAATAAATTATTGCTGTTTGCCGATATTGGTATTTCTGGTGATGCTAATAAATCTATACTTAGCCCAAGACAAGTATTGTTAGTGTCTGAAGACGTATTAGTAGAATATTCTTTGCCTGCCGGTTCCCTAAGAGAAAATATCACTGTGGCAGGTTTTGATGTTAATAGTCTAGAAAGTGGTAATGAAATAAGTATCGGCGAGGTAAAACTAAAAATCTCTTTTGAAAATGAAAGATGTAATGTTATTAGAAAGGAAATAAAAAGTAATAGGGGTGTTTTTGCTACAGTCGTTTGTGGAGGAGAAATAAATATAGGCGATGCATTAGACATAACATCAAATAATACAACTACATTAAATGGAAAAAGACTGGATTTGTTCTTAAGATTTATAGAACAGATACCGGAGGGGAAAGTTGTTACCTATGGACAGATAATTGATGCTATTGGCGGGATAAGGGCGCATCTGAGGATTATTCCAATATTTATAAAGAAAGCAATTATGCAAGATAAGCAATATCCCATTCATCGAATAGTGAATATTAGAGGTGAATTGATAAGCCATCATATTTCAAATCAGATAGAACTTCTTGAAAAAGAGAATGTTAAAATATCAGATAAAAAAATTGATATCGGTAAATATCTATGGATGCCATCAAAGTCAATTTATAATTTAATGTGAAATGAGAACATGTTTTTTTTCAGTTAGTTTAAAAAATAGGCCTAATCTGCAAATAGAAATAGAAAAAATTAAATATCTTTTAGATAAATATTCTTTTAATATAAATGTATTTGTTGATGAATATGTTTTCTCTAAAGGAGAAGAAAAAAAGATGATGAATACTGCTTGTATAGATATAACAAATGCTGATTTGCTAATAGCTGAAGTTTCTGAGAAAGCAATTGGTGTGGGAATAGAAGTGGGTTTTGCAGTCGCCCTTAATAAGCCTGTAATTTATCTTCGTCAGGATTCGTCCGAATATTCTAGTACAATTGGAGGTATTGTTGAAAATCATATTATTTATAAAAATGTGGATGACTTGGAAATAAAACTCGATTTAATTTTAAAAGAATTATACGTAAAATAACCGACTGAAATTCCTCCAGCCGGTTATGCAATTTAAATTTTAAAAAGAACTATCACCACACGTATTGCAACACGAACTCAAACTTCCACAGGCCGTTTTGGGATACCATGGTATGCGTCTGCTTGCCGTCAGACGTGATCGGCAATGCACCGGTCGGATATTCGGTTGCACGCTTCATCCATCCCTCAAACATCCGATAGGCCCCATCGTTAGGTACTTCATTCCACATTTGGATGTATGGCGGGGCAATTTCACCGGTTGACCACAGATACACGATGCTTCTTGCAGGACTGATGACCCACGTATGTGTCTGGTTAGGATCGGCATCAACAACTAGGGGATACCCTGCGGCCAATGTCTGGTCGAAATCACTGGTAGAGATACGCGGACGAATATCGGGATGGTTGCTTGCGTTGGTACCTACCCAATATTGGCCTAAATGGTTAGTGAGCGGATATTGCAGCAACCGTATTTCGGCGATGCGGATATCGCTTGGGGATTGGAGGTATGCACATGTCTCGCCGGCATAGGGAAACGGGCAGTTGCATGAACCGTTTAAGCAATTGCCACCGTTTTGGCAATTGGTATTTCCACATGGGTCTAGCAGCGTTTCGCATTGTGCGCCGCCATATCCGGAAGGGCAGTTGCAGGTTCCGTTTGTACATGTACCACCGTTTTGGCAGGTAATGCTTGCGCACGGATTCGAAGGGTCATCAGGGGAGGTCGTGTCCTTTTTGCAGGATACCATAGCCATACATACGGCTATTGCGGTTACATAGAGTGTCTGTTTCATGATTACTGTTTTGTGCATTTGTAGCCAACGTTTTCATATTCTTCAAGCTTGCTTACAAACTCCTTATGGGTTCCATAATCGTCACTGCAACGATACACGGTGTCATTGTTATGGGAGCATTGATAGCATCCTTTTCTGCATGATTGGATACCCATAGAGAGTAGAGCCAACGATCCTACCAAAGCCAAACGTACTGTCTGTTTTTTCATATGTGTTATGTATTAAATTACTGTGTTTCATTATAAATCGTACCGTATCGGCCACGATATGTCCGCTATTGGTCAATGCCGAAGCATGATATCTTGATCCCTGTTGAGGTGGCCTTGCCGTCGGCAATGGGCATGAATGCGTATTCGCTGGGTGCAATCGAAGCGGGCAATATGATTTCATACAAGCCGTCCTGGATTTTCCTAAATTCCAGTTTGACAAATGAACCGCTCACGTCCCGCGCCTTGCCGTACATGCTTGAACTGGATTGCAGGAAACTCCGTTTTCCTTTCTTGGCGCTGCCGACCGAAAGCGTTACAAAATCGGCGGGATCCTCTCCGCCGTCAACCTTGATGACCAAGCGCGGCAGGGATGCCTTTGGGTAGCGTACGGTGGATTGTTCCGAAAAGACGGTGTAGTACATTTCGGAGCCTCCGTATCCGCCTCCTTTTAATTTGAGGTCAACTTTGGCCTCGGCCCGCTCAAGTTCCCGCAGCGTCATGTCAGCCAAAAGGCTGTACGGCCGTGCCGTGAATTCGGGAGTAGGGAAGGTTTGCGCGAATGATGCGGTGCTTAGGAATAGGGCTACAAGCACGGATAGCCATTGTTTCTGTTTCATACGTGTATTATTTGATTGTTTATATTTTGTATTAGTCTTCCGTCCTGGTGTATCCTTTTGCATACGCCGTTATTTGGTCAGGCTTTACGGTGTGTGGCTTTGCATCCTCGATGCGCCACAAGCCGTCATCATATTGCTTCATGGTAACCTTTCGTTTTTCTTCCATGCCATCGGTTCTGCCCTTGTATTCACCAAACGTATTGACCCCTTTTGCGGTAACCAGATACTCCACCGTAGCGGTTTTATTGGTTTCGTTTATGGATATGCCGGACACCTCCTTGAATTCCCAAACATTAGTCGCCACACATGGCAAAAACCAGTCTCTTGCGTGGCCAGGAATCTTCCCGAAGCATGCCTCACAGGCTGGGAGTGGGGCAAGCACGGATTGCCCTTTGTCGGTAATTCCTACACGATGGGTATCGTATGTCCGCCCTTCGTTATAGAAAAGATCGGAGGAATATCCTATCCGGACGGCCCCGAATTGTGTCGTTTCCAGATGGCTCTTCGGCCCTCCGTCCGCTAGCCGCATTACATCCACGTTGGGGAAGTCAAAATGTTTTGTGATAATGTCCGCTGCCTGTTTCCGGCTGAGTCCTTCCTTTGGTTTTTCAGTCGGCTTCCCAGTGGGAGCGGGGGCATTTGAACATGAGAATAGGGCGCACGAAAGTGCCGCCACCAACAGTAACTGTCGTGTCTGTTTCATATAGATATTTATTAAATGATTATGGAGGGAACGGGCATGGGTAGCCCAGACCGCACAGAGGGCGGCCAAAGAATTGGAAATAAGGACAGATAATGTATGGACTGGATTCTGTGACATAAGTAGGGCGTGGTTTGCTCACCTTATCCCAATCCAGGTACTGGTATACCTCCTAGAAAATAAAGTAAGTCCACGCCCATACGGGTGCGGCTTACAGTATCTTTCCTAGGATTTTGAAATTACCAGTTTCGGATTAGGAAATAACTGTGTCGCTATGCGATTAATGCTATGTTAGGTGCTAGTTTCTTTCTATAATGTTAAGTTTTAATCGCGTCAAATATACGGATTTACGGAAAAATAAAGAAAAAGGAAATTAAATATATCTTTGAATCAATAACCTTCAATCATGAATAATAAAAAAACACCCCTCTGGGCTATTGTCTTTGTGTTTATCGTAATCATTGCGGCTGGCATAGTTCTATATTTTGCCGGCAAGTCGATTTGGCATTTGATACTTAACGCCCAAAGTGAAATAAACGTAGCAATCATTGCCGGTGGTTTCACAATCCTTCTTTCTGTAATCACCTTGATTATTGGGAAATACTACGAGAAAAAACGAGACATTGAACAGTCTATCAGGGTTCAAAAATTACCAGTCTATGAAGAACTGATAACGTATTTTATAAACTACCTAATTGATAGTAAGCATATAGATGAGCGGGAGAAGAATGATAGTCTTGTAAAATTTCTCAAAAAACAAACATCAAAATTAATACTATGGGCTGGACCGGAGGTCTTACTTCATTGGGGGTATTTTAAATCATCAGCAAGCAATCTTACGGAAGAGGAAATAGAATCCGGCGTTATCTTGTTTCAATTTGAGGAACTGCTAAAGGTCATACGTAAGGATATGGGTCAAAGTAATGCTGGCCTAAAAAAAGGTGATGTTCTTAGGCTTTTTGTCACAGATATAGATAAATTTATAAAATAAAACCGCCCAAAATGGACGGTATTTATTTTATAAATCTGTTGCGTACGCACACGCGACGGCCTCAAATATTTTACTGTTGTATGAGTTGCGCTCACGAGCGTACTTGTGATACTGTGCCGTTAACTCAGGGAATAGTTCGTTCAGATGGTAAAACATGATTTTCTTGTTTTTAGGGCTATGTGGCATCAATTTCCTGAGGTCATAGGTGGAATATGTCTTGCTTGGTATCCCTTTGGCTTCGGCCAATGATTGAACGTCCATCATAAGTTGTTTCTGTCTAGGAAAACTGGCATGTGTATGGCTTTTCAATAGTGAGATGGCGGTAACTGAATATTTCTCTGTGAGGGACGATGTCGCGGTTAACACTGCGGCATTGTTCGTATGGATACTGGATAATTCAAGATTTCCATCCTTGATCAGTGCGATGCCGACAGCCCTGGTGCCGGGACTAATCCCTAAGATGACCTTTTCCATTGTGGGTGACCAAGAAAGTGAATAATGCGCCACGGGTACGACGAATCTTGTGACTCGGGATAGACATCACTTTTTGCAATGTGTCCCGCAGGAACTGGCCGTTATATTTTTCGACGCAATCTTTATAGAATGGCAATGCATCCGGATCGTTGAGTGCCTGCGCTATCTCATAGGCCTGTGCATCGAATGGTAATTGTTCCATAGGTGTGGATAAATTAGGTTGGTAAGGGAAGCGAACGAACGTTTTTATTATTTACCGTTCATCGAACGATAGGGAAAAATGTTCAGTTTTACATGCATGCGGCTGATCCTCTTTTGCATCTGCTCGACCAGTTCTTGGTAATACAACGAATACAGTTGCTGCGGCTGTGTCCTGAACAGGTAGGACATCTTTAACAGGTGGCTTGTCGACGGCATGGTGAATCCCTTTTCCCATCGGGATATTGCCCTCGGGTTCCTTATTTCCAATAATGCTGATAATGATTTATACGAGAGTCCCGTCATGGTGCGGTGTCTCCGTATGCTGTTTGGATATTTGTTTTTTGTATATCGCATACCTTAAAAAAATATCACGTACGGCATGGATGAAAACAGCGAGAAAAAACAGCACCTAAATGCTGTTTTTTGTGGATAATTACTCTTTGCTTTAAAATTTATTTTAGATTTTATTTAGGAAAAAATTATATCAAATTATATACAACAAAACCGTCAATAAAGACGGTTTTTGTATATCTCTACCAAAGATTTTAATGTCTATTATTTTTCAATATCTCGTTAAGGAAGCCACATTGTGCAACAAAAGAGTTCGGTGTACAGAAGGGGTAGTCTACTCTATGCTACAAGTAGTATAATTAGTTTAAAGCTTATTATGTTTTCAAAAGTGTTCGAGCCTTAAAAATTCGGATTTTCTTTATCTATTCTATAGTGATGCCACATCAAAAACTTTATCCTTTTCAAACCAATTCTCAATATTTGATAAGGCTTTCAAATCTATCCGAGAAAGAGTTATTACGGCCAACTTATTTTTGGCTCTAGAGCAGCAAACATACAATAGATTCAATGTTCTATCATATCGACCAAGGTTGCTTTTGTCGCTACTAAATACATTATTGAAATTAAATTGATTCCAAGACCCATCATCTATAATTATAACTACGTCATCATACTCCGCTCCTTTTACGCCATGCTTAGTGGAAAAAGGCGTTGAATCATCTATGAAATTGTTAATTCCAATTATCTCTTTGTAGCTAAGATTCATCAGTGCATGATAAAAGGTTTTCTTTTTCTCTTCAGATTCTTCTAGACTAGTCTTATTAATTACGTATTCAAGTTCTTCAATTTTACTTGGCTTAATAAGTAACTTCTTATCAAGCACATATTCGTACACGTCTTTAACAGTGCCTGAATTGCGAACTTTCTCAAGACCTTCCATTATTTCCTTAATAACCTGTTTGTCAGACGTATTTCTCAGTTGTCTTCCATCAGTAAATAATAATTTTAGGAATGAAGAATAATCTTTTATTGAATAATAGTAAGCTAGAGGCTCGACTTTACTTAGGAAAAAATCACTAAATGCCTCGTCTTTATCCATCAAACGATCTCTTCCAAAAGAAGACAAATTACCGTAAACCCCAAGAAGTTTTTCATATCCTAGTCTTTTGGCAATACCTTTATGGGTGAGTTGAAGTATTTTAGTTTTTGTGGAAAAATTCCATCCCTTCTTTGTCTCAAGATATTGTTTTACTTTTTCATAATTATCTGATTTCGTCAGGCAATTATTGCAATGGAAAAATTGGATTTCGCCATCAAGATTTTTCCCGGCTGGTATTTGCTTCAATTCTGCTCTGATTTTATTAAGTAATCCTATTACTTGAAGGGAACATCTAAAGTTTTCGACTTTAGTGATTTTAGTCAACAAATCAGAATCAACTCGCCCGACTCCTTTGGTGTAAATTTTTTGCATTGAGTCTCCAAATAGACCAAGTGTCATCTTGCCTAATTGCAGTCTGAGCAAGTTTTCCAATAACAAGGAAACGGTTTGCGGCTCGGTATCTTGGTATTCATCGACAAAAATATAAGGATATTTATCAGACACTATTTTTGCGATTTTGGGATATTGGCCAAAAATAATTGTAGCGGCAGCTATTACGTCATCGTGAGTAATTTGTCCTCGAAGTAAATTTTTACCGTATGGAGAATATTCAATTTTTCTATTCTTGAGTACAGCCCCTAAATCTTCAATTGGTTTGGCTGCCAAGGCATTGTTTTCAATTAGAATTTGCTTCAGTTCCATTTGATAGTTTGAAATAACACTCCAAAGAAAATCGTGGATAGTTAAAACTAAAACAAGAGGATTTTTATCTATTCTTTCAGAAATTTCATTTTTCGCAACGTTTGTATAAGTAATACAAACGATATGCTTGTTCTTAGACTCAAGGAAATCTATTTTTTTAGATAAAATATACTTTAAACTTTCAATTAACGTCCATGTTTTGCCTGAACCAGCACCAGCTTCAAGTAGAAAACTATTTTGTGAATCGATGCAATCAAGTATGTTTGAAAGCGATTCTTGTGTTACTCCTTCTCTAGCCATACTAATCCGTCTTTAATATATTTGGGCGTTTCCCATGTGTCTAATAAAATGATGTCGAAAGCAAAATCTGTCTTTAGTTTGGTTAACTTTTTTGCAATCACATAATAGTCGGTAATTACGGCTGCTTTGTCACGATTTTTGAAAAATTTAGGAATAATCAATCCAGTTGTGTTATTTGCGAGTGTTTCAGCATTTCTTAAAATAAAAGCATCTTCAAAGCTTCGGCCACATGGTAAAGTTGTATCTTCTGCTACTTGATATGCTACGCGAGTCTTACCACTTATCTTGCGTGGAGTTCTGCAGGTAGTTAACTTGCTAATGAGTTCATCCTTCGGTAGCCAATTTTTCAGAATCGCATTGCTTGTCTTGTCTCCCTTAGAAACCTCGCATTTTTTATTACCATTTTTGCTATCTATAGAATCAATGTCGGTAATGATTAATGTCTTTACGTCAATAAATTCTAAAAAATCTTTGAATTTATGTGCATACGCACCTCCAACTTCAATTATTGATATATATTGAGTCATGAGGCCAGGAGCATCCTTAATTATCATTTTTGGCAGTAAAATCCTTTCTACAGTCCCTTCAACCATTATGACTTTATCCGCAAAAAACATATCGCAGTTTTTTAATGACATGTACTGAGTAAGGAATTTTATTGCTAGCGGATCCTTTGCGTTAATATTTCGCTGGAAAGTTGAAAGATTCCTTACTTTTAGTGGTAGTGTCGAGTTGTTGAAGTATCTAATGCTGTTAAAGCCGCTTTCGGAGACTATGTGCGAAGAGTGGGTTGTAATAATAACTTGAACATTCCAGTTGCTCTTGGATTTAATAAACTCTTCAATATTTCTAATGAAGACATATTGCATCTGAGGATGTAGATGAGCTTCTGGCTCTTCTATAAACAGAATATGAAAGTTAGGTTGCGGCTTTTTCTTTGAATACTCTTCATAAAAACTAATGAATTTAAGTATTAGGAAAATAAGCTTGCTATATCCTAAGCCATTATGAGCCTCTGGCAGTAAGTTTTCACTGTGATTGTAAAAAAGCTGTGTGTTTCCTCGTATAACTTTTTCAGCATCGAAATTTGATTTGATTTCAATGACAGGTATTGTTGTTCCTGTATTAACTCCAAAAGTTTTTAAATCACTAAAAATACCTTTGAATAGGTCTTTGTATTTGCCGTCTAGTTCCTCAGAAACTTTGACAAGCGATTGTTCAATACTTTCGACATCGGAATTGTCCTTGTTGTTGAACTTATAGTAATCCTCGAACCCTTTTGATAGACCTCTAGATTTATCCAGCGATTGGTCGTCAAGCTGATTCTGAGCATATATAAAACTTGTTTGAAAAACATGCTCAATAGTTCTGCGTTCAACCTCTTTTACGTTTGAAGGGTTTTTTGAATCTACGGAATAGTATTTTTCCTTATAGAACGTGCGATAGTTTTTCTTTAAGAACTTAATTATGTCGTTATCATAGTTCTTCTTCTGCGCCTTAAATGTCGAAAGAAAACGCACCGGGTCCTTTGCTGCATAAATGCACTTCACTTGAGCATCATTTCTTGTCGGGTCTAAGTCCATTATGAAATTAGACAAAGAAGCCAAATCATCCTTGGCGCTATGTTCAATATTTATTGTCAGTTCAATCTTTGGAATTCCATCTTTAAAATGGAGTTCTTTTTGTTGGAGTATGGTTTCTTCCGCGCCCCTTCTTTTTAATACTAAATATCTGATGTAATCTAAATAGGCAGACTTAAAATTTTGATGGCAATTAATAGAAAAGTCATCAAATTTGAATGGAGACTGGGTTGATCCAAGAAATTTATTGAATACTTCTACTACAGAAGTTTTGCCGCTATTATTTCGACCAACAATCAAAGTGACTGTATCAGCTAGGTCAAGGGGAACTGCCTCTAAAAGTCTGAAATTTTTAATCTCAATATCGGTGATTTTCATGCGGTAATAATACCACCTTAATGTGGTGTTCTATTACAAGTATATAAAAAATATCTAAATTAAAACAAAAGTGTTGGACTAACTTAATAAGTCCTTAAAATCGATATTGTATAGTTTACAGAGTTTATTTGTATTTAATATATTGGGTAACGCTAAGCCGTTCTCCCATCGAGACAGACTATTGTTGCTCTTAAGTCCAAGTACCCTCACAACCTCCATCTGAGTCATTCCACTTTTCAGGCGCAGTCTCTTTAAATTATTTGGATATTTTTTAGCCATATACGTATTTGAGATTAGTGTGTTTTTGTTCCTAATGAAAACGATTTTTAGCACTTAGATGCAATGTTATCTCCTCTGCTTGCGGATTATCTTTTTCAGTTCTTCATCCTTAAGTAATCCATGAAATTTCTCAATTTCCAAAGAAATTTCGATTTCAATCAGTTGTTGAAGAATTTCCGGCTTTGTGTTATCTTGTTTGGGTACGGAAATTTGATTTCCCGAGGACACTCTATCAGAAATTGACTCCAAAATTTCTTTTTTACCCTTGAACAGTATAGAGATTTCATTGGTTCGACAATTTCCATTTTCATATACTATCCCTTGGGGAAAGGTAAACCACTGCAGTTTAAGCTTATTTTTTAAAGACATTTTAGACCAGATAGTTGCAGGATTTTTTACAAACTCGCTAATAAACCCGACCATCTCTTTTAAGTTCTTTCTGACATCAGGAATTTCTTCCAATCCAATGGCGGATTTTCTGATGTCGTTATCAATATAATTCAATTGTTGGCGCAGGATTTCGTCTGAAATTACTCCATTCATATTCTTCTGGATTATCATTCGTTGCTGAAGTTTTAGGTCTTCAATCTGTTTGGATAACCGTTGTCTGTCCTTATTCTGTTTTTCGTTTTTCTCAACTATTTCTTTTTGAACAAAATTTTTAAATTCTGCAAGTTTTGAATCATCAAGTTTGATGGTTTCAAACAGTTTTACGAAAGCATTTTCCACAGTTTCTTTTCGTACTTGCGCATCTTTACCTACACCCCTGAAGCGGTAATATGGATACTTTTTTGTGCGCCCCTGCGCCCAACATCCTGTGGCTTTTATTCCGCATGGATGCATTACAAACCGTCTAAGGGGGAAGTCTGGGTTTTCGCGCTCATAGTGTAAGTTTCTTCTTCTTCGAAGGGTTAATACGCCCTGTACCGCATCAAATAGGTCTTGGGATACGACAGGTTCAAAAAGCCCCTTGTGGCGCTCACCAAATTTATTGATCCATCCGGCATATAGTTGGTTTTTCAACATGGCGTAAAATTGCGCTTTGGAATAAAGCTTTCCATTCTTATGGGCCAATCCTTTTTCAACGATTTTCTTTCTGACACCTTCCAATGTATCAGTATGCTTAGCAACTTCAATAAAAGCCTGCTTAACGAGTGGTGCAAGATAATTCGGGGTAATATTCGCTTTGCCGGCAGTTCGTACATTGTCGTATCCGAGTGGCGCACTCCAGACGTATCTTCCTTCGCGCACCGCATCACGCATTCCGTTGATGGTTCGTTCTGTTCTTACGTCATTATCAAACTGGGCAACATTGGCTATGAGGTTTTCCATAAACCGTCCCGTCGGAGAATCTTCAAAGTGTTCGGACGTGCTTTCGATCCGTACTCCATAGTGTTTCAATAAAAGTCTTATTTGCGAATAATCATCAATGTTTCGTGACAGGCGATCTATTTTATAGATAATGACGGCAGAAACTCCATTTTTCTTGGCGGTACAGAATTTCATCAACTTCTGTAGTTCCGTCCGTAACGCCGTTTTTGCACTTTCTCCCTGCTCGATGTACACGTCGATTATTTTATATCCTTTTTTTGATGCGTATTCACGACAAATACGTTCTTGGGTAACCAAAGAATTACCTTCTTCAACTTGTTCTTTGCTGCTTACCCGGCAATATATGACAGCCCCTTTATTATCATTTTGGATATTATTCTGACTCATAGATGGATTCAAGGAAGGCATCGGCTATAATACCTGCCAGATACTTTAGCGCAACAGTTTCTTCCATTTGGTTAGGGTCCGGATAAATACCAAAAGAGGGACAACGGTTAACAGATTTGTTGCTACACAAAAGCGTCCGTTGCCCCTCTTTGGGTTCAAAATGTATATCTGCTATTAAACTCTTGTGTAGCTTTTTCATAATACCAAAAACAGCCGTAGCTGTTAATACCAGTATTGTCGCCCAAGATATATCCACATAAAACCGAGAAAATCTATCTCAACGGGATACTTTTTTCTTGGTTTTACGTGGAAAAGGTTTGCCGTACGCTGTTGGTATGTATGAAAGGGAACATGACGACATCACCTACATCGGCGAGACAGATTTCAGGAATGAACGCAAGCGTTTTGGCATCAAGCAACAGGATCGTTTTCAGGGTTGTTATATCTTGGGAAAGTCGGGCACCGGAAAATCGACGTTACTCCAAGCTATGGCGTTGTCTGACATTCAAAAAAGAAAAGGACTAGGAATACTAGATCCCCATGGTGATGTGGCACAATATCTTTTGGATAATATTCCACGACACCGCAATAAGGACGTAATATATTTCAATCCGTCAGATCTCGAATATCCATCCATTTTTAATCCATTGGAGAATATACCCGCCGCTTACAGGCATTTGGCCGTGGCGGGGCTTATAGGGACGTTTAAGCGTATATGGCACGACAGTTGGGGGCCGAGACTTGAACACGTTTTGAGATTCACGTTGCTGACGTTGGTAAATGCGGAGGGGACAACGCTGTTGGATATACAGCCGCTTCTCACGAACCCGATGTACAGAAACCAACTATTGGCAACCGTACACGATTCCCATGTACTTAACTTTTGGGAGCAGGAATTTGACCGTATGACGCCGGCATTTCGTAATGAAGTGATTTCTCCGATACTCAACAAGGTTGGTATATTCAGGGCGTCACAGCCGCTTAGGAATACATTCGGACATGAAACGTCGGACTTCCATATACGGGACGTAATGGACAGCAACAAGATCTTTATCGCAAACCTTTCAAAAGGCAAACTTGGCGAAGATGCCACCATGATACTCGGCAGCCTACTGATGACCAGTTTTATGAACGGCGCACAGTTTCGCGCGCATCAAAGGGAAGCTGAACGTGTACCGTTCTTTCTCTATGTTGACGAAGCGCATAGCTTCATGAGTTTGGCCATGGCGGATATGTTGGCTGAATGCCGCAAGTACAAATTGGGATTATGCTTCGCGAATCAGTTCTTGGATCAGTATGACGAGAAAATACGAGCCTCCATTTTTGGCAATGTTGGTACGCTAATATGTTTTCGTATTGGTTCAACCGATGCGGAAGTGTTGATAAAGGAATTTTATCCGACCATTGATGAAACTGATTTAATCAATATCCCAAAATATGGGTTTTATATAAAGTTGTGTATTGACGGGGTAACAAGCAAGGGGTTTAGTGGAAGGGTTACCAAGGTAGATTTTGAACCTTAAATGATTAAGAACGAATGTTGTTTTTTATCTTTACGCAAACGAATTTCAAATGCTCAAAATCGTAGAACAAGCTGTCTCAATAAAGATATTATCTGTAGGGAAATTAAGGTTCACAAAATCACTATTCAATCAGCTTTTGATACAGAACCCATTTGATATAAACCTCAATCTTGTACGTGGCGAAGTGTTTGGGTTTGTCCATACGGACGGTGCTCGCCACCTGATTTGGGTAAACGAAGGAGAATTAAGAAAATACCCTCTAACCCGATTACTAGTCATATATAGGATAAATGAACGTACCGAACTTTATGACATCAAAAGCATCCTTCAAAGTTTTGGATTCCTGCCGCTGAATGACAAATATCCCTCTGCGCGAGGCATGGGCGCATGGGGACTTACCCTAGAAGAGCAGGGTAGGTTGCAAACGATGGTTGGGAAGGCGGAGGAAATAATGGATTTTTTGGCTGATAAACAGATATTTCTCTAATGCTAAGAACCACGTATATTGGAATTTTGGTAACGCCTCACATCTGAATAGGTATGTATAAATATAAGTTTAGTTTTTTAGCTATCTCCCGACAATTTGAGTTTGTGATCAAGGCTGTTATTTTGGAAGATTTATACCAATTTTTAGAAGATTTGTTTTTTGTGTTTTCTGAATTTGATGAAGAAAAACAGCAATCGGTATTAGACTTTAAACAGAATACGCCAGAGCTATATGCTGAGGCGGAAAAAATTGTTGCAAAATATTCAAAAGATATACCGCAGATAAATGGCCTTACTGCATATCTAAGAAGTCTTAGAAGGGATGAATATTTCTATTTTTTACCTGATATAGAGGTACAATCGGACGTGATGTCACGGATAAATGCATTTCTAATAGCGAAGAGCGAAGGGAAAGAATTTGAAGAAGTCTATGACGCTATCAAGGAATACTGGGAACTTAGGGATACCTATTCCACAAAAACTTATGGGGACCTAAGGACGTCTATAGGAGAGCCAATTAAAGAAAATAGGGTTTGTAGATTTTGCAGCCAAAGAATGGGAACAGTGACTTTTAACGATAAAGCACATGCAATTTCTGAAGCCTTGGGTAACAAAAATGTGATTTTATTTGATGAGTGTGACCAGTGTAATTCTAGGTTTAGTAAAACGATAGAACCTGATATTGTATTATTTCTTTCCTTGTTTAGAACCTTTTTCAAAATTAAAGGAAAAGACGGTGTCAAGGATTTCAAGGGAAAAAAGTTTCATGTTACAAACAAAGACCAACTAACCATAAAATTTTCCGGGGAGCAAGACTCAAAACCGTTTTCTTTACCATATAAGCTGAAATTTCAGCCCGATAGTTCGATTACGAAACAAAATATATATAAATCCTTTTGTAAGTACTTTTTAAGCGTAATTGATTCCGTAGAGTTGGTTCATTTTAAAAACACAATAGAATGGATTAACGGAAAAATCGAAATTCAAACCCTTCCTAGGGTTGCTGAATTAATGTCTTATGGGACATTTACCCACCAGCCCAAGCTAACGACTTGTATAAGAAAAAAAGATGATGGGACACTGCCTTATGCCATTGGTGAATTTCGCTTTGCAATTTTTGTTTATGTATTCATTGTTCCTCTGTGTTCAAAGGATGAAGATGATTTTATAAACGATGAAAGTTATAATCGTTTTTGGCATTTTTTTAAGGTATATGGAGAGATGGGGAAATGGGGTTTTCATAATCTATCGCCTAATATTCCTGGAAATTTTGAACTAACCCTTAATTTTGAATCGAATAAGGAAAAACCATAGTTAGCTTTTCCAAAGAAAAAACAGTAAAAAAGAAAGCATCACTATTCCATAGCATTACATTTCGGCAAGGGCGGCTTCCACCCAAAACAATAAATATGACAAGCCGTTTACATGCCCTTTCCGAATTGTAATGCGAAGGTACCTTTGCGGCACTTTTTTCTGTTGTGGGAAGGAACCGTATCCAGTACACTTTTCACATGACTAAAAGTCAAAAGAAAAGCATAACCTTTATTGACCTATTCGCAGGTATGGGAGGATTCCATTTGGCATTCCACAACCTTGGTGCGAAGTGCGTATTTGCGTGCGAGAAAGACAAGTTCGCCCGCAAGACATACGAAGCAAATTTTAATACTAAATAGATACCCGAGGAATTGTTTTCGCAAGGAAACTTTGCCGAAGACATAATGACCGTAAATCCAAATGACATACCCGATTTCGATATCCTCACCGCAGGTTTTCCATGTCAGCCATTTTCACTTGCCGGAAAGCAGAAAGGCTTCGCTGATCCGCGCGGTACCATCTTCTTTGAAATTATCCGCATACTGGAAGCAAAGAAGCCAAAGGCGTTCTTCTTGGAAAATGTACGCAACCTCATATCCCACGATAAGGGAAGGACATTTGCTACCATTCGTCATAGTTTAGAAGCCCTAGGCTATTCATTCCATTTCAAGGTTGTCAAAGCCTGCGATTTTGGCTTGCCGCAATACCGGCCACGCGTGTTTATGGTCGGGTTCAAAAACAAGCAGACCCAATTCACATTCCCTGAATAGATACCCCTCCGAACCACCATGTCGGATATATTTGGTGCGCCCTGTGAAAAGGAGATAGGGTACACGTTATTGACGGGTGGTAGAGGTGGACATGTGGGACATCCACGCAATTGGGATACCTATCTGGTGAATGGGAAGGAACGGCGGCTTACGTCGGTTGAAGCAAAGAAAATGATGGGCTTTGCCGAAGATTTCGTGATGCCGGTTTCAGAAACGCAAAAGATGAAACAGTTGGGGAATAGTGTGGCGGTGCCAGCTGTTGAAGCTGTTGCTCAAAAAATGATAGCTTCATTAACTTTTCAACATTTGTAATATTTTTATAATCAGAATTTTAAATAAAAAATCTGTTGCAGAAGTTTTTATTGATTTTCTTTATATACACAGTGTTTTATTGCAATATTTTCATGTCTGAAAAAATTGTAATTGTGCAAAAGTCAGATGCATGTAATTCTCTCATATGCGTAACTTTATGAAAATTTATTAAAAATGAAAATAACATACACCATTGATGGAGTTGATATTGTTCTAAAAAAACAAGGAGCCGTACTTACATCCGAAGAAGCTATGAATAGTGATAACATTAACTATTTCAATATTAATGATCGAATACTAAGGAATACCATAAGTACATTAAATGGATTACCTGGCACAGAAAGAAAAATAGAAGTAGATGATTGGGCAAATTCAGAATTATTTGTAGACGGAGTATCAATTGGGACAGCAAGTTTGAAAATACTATGAGAACCCAATAAGATCATGACTGTATATTTAGATAATAATGTTGTCGGCTATATTGAAGACGGAGTATATAGCCTGAATCATATAAAATCGCTCTTACCGCAGGGGCAGTTATCGTTTTATTATTCGCCGACACATTTGTTCGAAGCCGATGCATTCCAAGGTAATAACAAAACATCTAAGGAAGATTTCTTGAAAAAAAGATTTGGGACATTACAGAATAATTTCAGTCATTGCCTATATTTAAATTATCAGCAAAAGAAGGTCATTCGATATATAACAACTCCTAAAGATGTATATGAAAATATAACAAGTTATCCAGATACCTCAGTCGTAATTCGTGGTTTTACCAATATGATTCCAAATAGCTATAAGCAACATCTTAGGGAGCAACTAGGCATTGATACTAAAAAACTCAATAATTATGACCCTTTAGAAGTAGTCGAACATTTAGGAAGAAAGCTTGGAGAAGTGGACGACAGCCCAACCTTCATGGACTTTGTTGAAAAAGCTATCAATTTCCATCCTGATGCAAAAGAGATGGGACTTCATAACCGATTTGCTGCGATATTTGAAATGCTTGATATGCTTGGCTATTGGAAAGATGTACAAACTGTAAATTCAAATTATGCTCGTATGTGGGATGCATTTCATGTTTATTACGGTTCCTACTGTGATTATTTTATCTCGGATGATCAGCGAACCAGAAATAAAGCAAAGGTGCTATATAATATTTATGGAATAGAGACAACAGTCTTATCATCTAAGGGATAACAGCATCAAAGGAAAAAGCGCCTGCGGCTAAAGAGCGGTATGCAGACGGCAATGAGCGAAGCGGGTTGCGGTCGGAATACCGCTCACCGCGCCTCGCCGGTCAAGCGAGTTAAGACGGCGGCCTCACGAGGGGAAACCATGCAATGGTTTGCGGGAGTGCGAGGCATGGTCCGAGGAGGTTTGGCGTGTATTGTTGCCGTCTTGTGCAACAATCATGACAAACCGAATCGCCGTCTTTCGCACGGCGAGCAATGCCGGGCTGCGGCTGGATGTGGGAGTGGAGCCGTCAATGGAGGAATGGAGCGTCCCAGGCAATGCTGGGGAAGCGTAATGACGGAATAGGCAATCCGCTCACACAGACAGGGGGGCAGCCATGAGGACTGACGGAGGAACGGAATCATGACAAACTCCATACCCGAAGGGCATCAAGGTTCTTGGCCGCAGTCCTTATTAGACTGCAAGCGGCCATGTGCCTTGATGGTTTGGCGTGATTTTGTGAGACGACGGAAGGACGAATTCCTTTTTTCCGAAGTCTTCATTTAATAATACAAGTTATTAAAAAACTGATATATCTTATTTTGTAAAATCTCATTAAGTTTTTCTTTCGGTATACCAGTTTCTATCAATAGGACACAAACTAAGAAAACCTGAAGTCTTCCTGTTAATTTCATCAAGTCAACCCCTTTTACACTTCGTTCTTCATAATTAGGGGAATAGTGCGTGTAATAGTTACGGGAGATTTTAATGTCTTCAATAAATTTTTCCTTGTCGGGAATAAGGCGATATAAGCAATCAATAAAATAGTTGTTTATCAAATCTGATAGCCTGGTATGAAATTCACCACTTCTAATTTCAGTTATTCCTTTGTGTAATGCCTCTATAGCTTGAGCTAGATTCAGAAAATTATTGATTGAGAAGCGTTCAGTACTGTAAAATTGTTCTAAAATAAGATTAAATGCAGGCCGTATTTTTTTGAAATTATAAAACCATCGTTCCATTATTAATGGAAAATCATCTTCAATGTCAGAGTAGTTAAATAACATATTTTCAGTTATCCTTTTTTTCTCATCTTTATATCTACCTCTAACTGGATAATACAGTTCAATTTGTGAGTTAGTATCTTTTCTGTATAAGTACGTTTTTAATGTATATGTTCGACTATAAAGTGCCAGCGTCAGAAAGTTTTCGAATATATGGATTGATTCCAGCAAATCATTCATGGTAAATTCAGAATCATCCGAGAATATAGACAAATCATTTTTTTGAATAATATAGGCCTCTTTCTGAAAGAATTGTCTAAAAGTAAAATTTACATTAAATCTAATTTTCCCCGATAGCCCCTCATCTATTTTAAAAGAGATACTGGCTGGAGACGTATAGCTGATATCAATGTTTATTTTTTCAAGGTTAGGAGGTATTTGCGGTTCAATTTTTTCAAAACCATCAATTTTTATCCACTCTTCGAAATTAAAGATCTCACAGCAGATTTTTGTAAACTTGAGTTCATTGGTATTGTCTATGTGTGTACCATCCAAGCAATAATTTACCCTATAGAATATTGACGGAACCCCAACTTCTCTACCGGTAACAAGTTTTGTTCCTCCAACCTTTAAAGCAAATACATTATAAAGCGTAATTTCTCTACTGTCTTCAGTAACCCCCAGAATGATGTCTTCCTGAACATTATCTGGGTAAGGTTGATCATTGAAGTTTCCAAAGAGTTCAAGCATGCAGCCATCTTCTTTGTCGTATGTTAAAACGCCGGGTTTTCTGTTAAATTTATCATGTGGAAGAAACCAAGTCCCTGAATATTTAAAATTTTCTGTCATTGGTTTGATTTTCTAGTTATTTACAAACAGTAGTTCCTTGTGTAACATATTAAAAAAATCCGACGTCTCCACATCCTTATAAAGCTTGTTGTAAATGAAATTTTTACATGATCCATTATCATCTAAGAGATTAAGATATAAATAAATCATACGTGCTGAAAAGGGAATACTACTTTTTAGTAATTCGGTATATATTTCAAAAGTCTTATCTATTTCCTCTGTTGTACCAAAACGTTTTTTCGTCCATTCTAAATGTTCGGCTTGAAGTACTTTCATTGTTCCTCCGAATGTAAGCCAGGAGTTATAGTATTCAACCTTTCTTATGTCATGTATAGCCCACATCGTTTTTCTATTAAAATCTTTAGGGAGTTCAATATCCCGCTGTCTCCAATAGTTATCATTACCCAATAATCCGTAACGACTAAATGCATCTGAAGTATTACCGTCGTCAATTATCTCTCTTACGGTACCTGCCCCTTGTATAGCAAAATTTATAATCGTACGTAGTTCAGTGTATAACCTGTCGAAATATGCAGTACCATCCAAAATTCTTACACCTTGCCTTGCATTTTTTTCACTAAAATCACCTTTAACGGATGAAATCTGCCTTTCGAGGTTTTGTAAAAGGAATATGAACTTGCTTTCAAAATTACTCTTGGCATGCAATTCTCTCGTGAGCCGCATTTCCTCCTTTTGATTCCGCATCTCTTTTCTTTGCGAAGACATTTCAGCGTGTTGCAATGTACGGGATACCAGAAGATCCTTACGTTGTAATTTCAACTGTTTGCGCTGCAATGAAAGTTCATTTTTTTGAAGGAATAGGGAAATGGCTATTATCAAAAAAGCCAATGCGGAAAAAAGGGAATTGACCGAACCAAACATGTCACCGAATTGTCCGGCAGTTTCAAAATTATCTATGTCCTTAACACCGTAGATAACGTAAAACATCAGATAATAGGCTGCTGCAATGGCAATTAGTCCTATCAATAGACCTTTTATCAGCACAGAATTGTCCCGATAGAGTCTATAGCATTTGATATAAGGTCTACGGATGAATTTATTTACTACCAACTTTGCATGCTTTTTTAGTTAATATTCAATTTTTTCTTTATTTTTTTATACCAAATTTATTACCATAGTACGGTGGAAGCATCTGTCTCTATCTTTTCCTCATAATGTTTTGTGAAATGGGGAAAGAAATTGAGTTTTGTCAAAGTTTCTACTTGATTGATGCTTTTCAGAAACGAGACATCCAACTGCTGCTTCATTGGAAGTTCTTGCGGAAAAACAAAAGCTTGATATTCTGCATTTGCCGGAGAATCGTATGGATACTTGGAAGGTCTCACCAGTATGCAGAAAAATGAAGTGGGTATGGCTGACTTAGTTCCGTTCTTTCTTTCAATAAATTCTGGATTTGCAGAGAAAACAGGGCCGACTATAACCCATATATGCTCTTTTTCCTTATCTGCTTCGGTTTTACTGAAACAATATGTTTCCCGAATGGCCTGTTCGAGTTTTTGCCATACTCCCCGATTAAGTTCAGCTTTCTGGGGTGATATGTTGCTCATGAGAAAAGTTTCCATCTGTGCAAGTTTGCCATATTGCCTATTAATTGCTGCATTTGGCACCATATGTCCGAGATCGTATCCATTCCCGAATGTCTCATTTCCGATTTGGTTTTTTGCGGGTAACCTTGAATCATTAGTGAAGAACGGGAAGCGTTCGTAATCTACATCTTTTGTTGATTTGGATACTTGGTAGGCAGCCCATCTCGGCTGGTTATACTTATGCGAGAACCCGAGACAATATCCGTGATTTATGATAATGGATAAGGAATCGTCAGTATTCTGGTTTTGGGGTATCCCGTGAATCGTGAAAAGTGATAGCAGATGTTGCAGTCCTTTGCACGATTCATTAATCCTTGAACGGTCATTATTTGCATCTTGTGCCAAGACATTTGTTGAAAATGTGATTACTAGCAAAAGCAACATATTTCGCGAAAATCCTAAATACAGGTTCATGTTAAATTAGTTTGAATATTATAAATCTTATATCCTGTTGTCCACTCTATAGTTATGAGTAGGTTTATTATTGGACATCCATATATCTAATAATTGAGGAATCGGTTAACCAGCCCATCATGTTTTTATCTGCATCCAGTACGAAGATGTCTTTGTAGTTATTTTTCTTCATCATATTTCTCGCAGATTCTATAGTGTCGTCTTCTTTTACGACCCCAAACTGTCCTATTTCCGGGTGCGCGACCTTAAATTTTTCAAAATTCTTATTCGTTTCGCTTTCTGGTGACGCCGCCAATTCCGCGTCAAAAGTGCTTTTGTGTATCACATATTTTACGGTGTTTCCTTCCAAAATGGGCAGCCGTGATTTTTTGATACTGCCTAAAAAATCAGATAAATTTTTGGAACTGAAATTTATAATTTTATCGTCTGTTATATCTAAATAAACCATAGTATATTTATCAATCATTACTTGTTTTGCCTGTATATCATCAAGTAAATCGGGCGATAATTTGTTGATAATTTGAGTGTACTGTTTAGTGGCTGCCTCAAAATTTTCCTTCCCAAAATAAAATACCAAAACAGTACCTACCCATGTACTTATTAATGGTAATAGTGAATTAAAAAGTCCCTCAACATCTTTTGATCCGACTCCATAAACTATGGCTATAGCTATAATGGACAGAAATGAACAAACGAGCACCGCTATTGCGATCCATTCTCTTCTTGTATTTGTTTCCATGTGCAAATTATTAATGGTTATATGAATATTATTGGGAAAGTTATTTAATCATATTGCTGTGATTCTATCACTGGTCTCTGAAGTTATATCGACTTATATTGTTTAAGAAAGTTCCGAATAGGATCGGAACTTTCTTATCGCATTATCAGATGAGGAATGAAGGCCTTACATTTACGTTATGTTTGTCTGTAATTATATTATGCTGTCAATGCAAAATCCTTTCCCTTTATGAAAGATGCGGCGAATGGTGCGCCATTTCCGGTATAGGTCAATTTTACTTCCTTTTTAGTCTCTGTATTTACTTTAATTTCGACTTCCACACCCTCTACATCAAATGATAATTCACCTCCAACTCCTGCCTCTTTTTCAAGATGAATCTCTACACTTTCTGCATAAAATAGTGCCCGTACCAGATAATTTAATTTAATATTATTCCTATATCTCTTAGTCTCAGTTTCTGCAAATACGGAAAGGGCCCGCAAGATGTTTGTTTTTAAAGGGTCCATATTGGTTTGCCGGGATTCGGTGACATTATTGACCTTAATCGAAAATGCTTTCGTATTTTCTACCTTACCTGAAAAACTGATGTTGAATAATGCGGGAATGCTGAAACCAAATTCAATAATTTCTTCCTTAGTAAATTCAAAATTTGGAATCAATGCCTTATGTTTGGGCAGTGATGCCAATTCATTACTAATTTGCTGGGTTTCTTCAGGTTTAAATATATAACCCACTAGGTTGTTATCAGTAGCCCTCCAGTTTCTCCCGTTCCAATCGTAAATTTCATAAAGTATAGTTGTTTCTAATGAGCGTGGTAATAAATCGATGTCTTGCCATTTAAATACTTCCTTTGCGTGAGGTAATCTGTTGTGGAAGGAAGTGCCAAGCTCGAGGCCCATCAGATCAGTTAATTCTTGGTTAGTAGCCATATTTTTTGTTTTAATTTTGCCTACTCTAAATCGGTTTTCGGCTTACCCGTTATTTATAAAAACAATAGGGAATTATTTAAGTGGTTATTAGATGAGGTGTTCTCTATCTGAATGTTATCTACAATCGTTTCTGGCTTATGTACAGTGCTAACGAATAGAAGTGGAAGGAATGAGAATCGTTTAAGTGACATGGGTATGGGTTTGGGTTCCACATAGGTAGGGTATACACATCAAATAAAAAACAGGGTTTTTCCTGCATGTTATTTGATATTTTTTTATATGTAAAATCTGGATGTCACAATAATTTTGCTCATGCTTATCAGGCTAGGTATGTGATTGCTGTAAAAACAAACTATATATGTTATTATTTTCATTTAGATAATAAAATTTACATAATGTAAATAAAGTTTGTACATTCGTTCCGTCATGGATGTCTTCCGTGTCATAATTGGGAAAACGAAAGGCGGAGCAATCTGCCTTTCGTTCTTCTATATAAATCCAAATTTTTTATATTCGGTATCCTAAATCCTACAATTATGCCGATGTATAAAGACTTGCCTAAAAATCTAAAGAAGGCAGGATATACGAACTATAAGGAAAAGGCGAAGACGACCGCAGAAAAGTTGCTTGTCTTGAAGAAGGGAATTGCCAAAGAGGTAAAGGGATTGAACTTGCGTGATCGGGTACATATTGCCAGTTTTAACATACGAGATTTCTGCTATCCAAACGGCAAGTACAAACGGGGCAAACCCGCATTGTTCTTCTTGGCTGAGATAATACACTCTTTTGATTTAGTTGCAATACAGGAAATAAAAGGTACTGACGAGGCAGATTTCAATACACTGATGTCGATACTGGGGCCAGATTACGAACACAAGCTCTCAAGGATTCCAGAAGGTGATTTTGAACACAAGGAACGTATGGCTTTTGTCTACAATAGGCAGAAGGTACGACCGACGAGGGATGCGTACAATTTTAGGGAGCCAGAAGTCGGTTTAGGATATGCACGTCGACCTTTTGTTGGTAGATTCCAGATTGGATGGCTAAAGGTGGAATTGCACTCCGTACATCTGCCGTTTGATTACGGCAAACCAGAAAGACGCATTGCTGAATGCGTAACATTGGCAGAGTACTATAAGCACCGTGCCCCAACTCAGTACCATCTTATATTATTGGGAGACTTCAATACTCATAATTTAGCCTGTGAGGAGCTTCAATCGCTGCATAATATCGGATTCGAGATTCCCGAACCATTATTAAAAATAAAGGGAACCAATGTAGGTATGGATAAATACTACGACCAGATCCTCTACAGGAAAGCAGCCGAATCTAACTTCTTTAATATATGCGGTGGTGGGGTGTTTGATTATTATAAGTACATTTTTACGGACCAATGCAGGGATTTTCATTATGACGATTATTGCTCAACAAAAACTGACCAAATAGATGTGGTAAGGGAA